>Ga0116163_1000008_pt1 | contig 190775 bp, 173 predicted proteins | sample AD_UKC107_MetaG_FD_89889 | JGI IMG/M metagenome (GOLD analysis project Ga0116163, IMG submission 89889) | Active sludge microbial communities of municipal wastewater-treating anaerobic digesters from Hong Kong - AD_UKC107_MetaG | ecosystem: Engineered > Bioreactor > Anaerobic > Digestate...
ATGCTGAAAAAAGGACTGAAAAAAACGGGCTTCCTGTCATCTTAAATGCAATAAGTGCGGAAAACAGCCCTTGAAGTCCGAAACAAAGAGTTAACCAAATTCCATTAAATTGAAATTCAGGAGGAAGAACATTACGAAATAATTTAAAAAAAGCACAAAGCAATGGGTTAGAATCCGTAATTATTACCGATGATCCAACCGGGTAATTCAAATTCCTCATAAAGAGGAAATATCTTGTCCAAGGGAATTCACGGAAAAAACGCCAACCGATATAATGTTGAAAATTGTCTCCCCCCCCGTATTTCACCCAAATTGTATCAAGCGGATTAATATTTTTTACGCCAAAGATCGTAATAAAAAACAGGACCCCCAATAAAAAACATGAAGAGAAAAGGACAATTTTTCGGAGAGTGGATATGGTTTTCTTTTCTTCCAAAAAAACCTCGCAACAGAAATTTGAAAATTTCGTATTTATAGTATAAAACAACAGCAAGGGGAAGCAAATGGATTTTACACGAGCAATTACATATGTCTTTCGAGAAGAGAAGTGGTGGAAAAAACTATTGATTACCGGACTTATATCGGTGATTCCAGTGGTCGGATTAATTTATCTGATCGGTTGGATCTCTGAGGTTGTTCTACGCGTCAAATGGGGAGATTATTCTATATTACCTGAAAAACCTTCATGGAGTTTTCTGAAAGAAGGAATAAAACTGTTCCTTACGAGTCTGATATATATAATTCCTTATTTGATTATTTCATTATTCATTCGATTTATCAGCTGGGGTTGGAGTTTGATATTCGGCGGGGTGATAGAAAAATTCGGAGTTGGATTTTTCGGTTTCTTAAATGATGCGGTAGCACTTGTGTACTTTTTTATTTTCCTGTATATTATTCCGGCAGTTTTTTATTTGTATCTCGACCATAAAAATGTTCGCGATACACTAAATTTCAAACGGGTCTATCAGATGATTAAAAGTGACAGCAAGACTTTTTTAAGCCTATTGATTTCAATAATTTTAGCCATCATTATTGCCAGTATCGGTGTTTCTTTATTCTATATCGGAGTGATATTTACAATTCCTTTTGCGGCGGCTTTTTATGCCCATCTTTTGGGGCAGGTTAGCAGGGGTTATTAGACTTTTATTAGAAAAATGCTCAACTCCCGATTTGAAGCGATCTTTCAAAGTCGTTTCGTTTATACTTAACTATAGGAACGAGACAGGTTGGGATGTTGAAGGATGAAACAATATTCAATTGGCAAAATAATTTTCTCAGTATTATTTACTGCTGCAATAACCGCAACTGTATTGATTTATTTCACTCCGGGGCAGGATATTAATAAATACTTAAATGAAAAGCAAATTGAATCAAATGAAGTATATTCTGAAAAAATGCCGACATTATTACCGAATGAACAAAGTCGAATCGGAATTGTTTCCGGTCATTGGGGATATGATTCCGGCCATGTTTGCCCGCCGGAATTAAATAATATACGTGAAGTTGATGTGGCATTAAGAATATCGACGCTTGTCCGAGATATGCTAAGTAATCAAGGATACACGGTAGATCTTTTTAAGGAATTTGACCCAAAATTAAAGAATTATACAGGATTAGCTTTGTTATCAATTCATACAGACACATGTGAATTTATTAATAACCAAGCTTCCGGTTTTAAAGTCACAAGTATCGGCAAAGTCAGTTATCCGGTTGAATCGACAAATTTGAATAATTGTTTGATTGATCGATTTCAAAGAAGAACGAATTTAAATTATTTGGGAAATACTATTTCCTCCGATCCGGAAGAATTCTATGATTTTAGTGAGATTAATGAATATACGACTGCTGCTATTATGGAAGTGGGATATCTGAACTTAGATTACAGAACGTTGACGGAAAAAACCGATTCTGTCGCAAAGGGAATTGCGGATGGGATACTATGTTATATAAATAACGAGTCCGCGACAACTTCCGTGGAAGCGAACAAACCTATTGTATATAATCCTTCACAACCTGAAACAAAGACAAAATTTATATTACCGGGGGTTGAGAATATTACTCCTTAAGCGGAATGAAAGGAATGATATGGCAATTCATGCATTGTTTTCGGGATTGATTTCAGATGAAAACGATCAAGTTGTAGAAACGGAACAAGTCGGATCAGAAATGTTTTATGTGGTAAATGATGCCGGTTTTCGACATTATATTTCATCAGAAGACGTTGATCGGCAAGTATTAAAAACTTTTACGGATCAAATAGAAGGGAAGGAAGATTTTCTAAGCGAGCAAGCTGCAAGCATGTTAGGACAAGATGATATTTTTACGGTTGCAATTCTAAAAAATCAAATGCAAAATATCGATCAAAATTTAGAATCTATTTTTAAGACAGGGATTCCGGAAGAAGTTCGTTCTTATTTAGGAATGATGGGGCTTTCCATAAAAATCAATTACCATGGTGAAGTGACCGAGATAAATTATCCATCCAGAGGAGACGATGAATAAAGAAGAGTATATAAAAAAGAAAACTTTATAAAAAAATTGAAATGGGCAGAGAAAATATTATCGATGTTGATGAACTAAATTTTGAAGAAGAAGTCATTGATTATTCAATGAATTCTGTTGTTATTCTTAATTTTTGGGCACAGTGGTCAAAACCGAGTTTAGAATATAAGAAAATATTGGAATCGATTGTCATTCATTCAATAGGGCAAATCAGATTAGCTCATGTAAATGTAGATAGCAGCCCATTACTCTCATCCAAATTCTCTGTCTATACCTTGCCGACAATCAAAATAATTCTGATGGGAAATATTGCGGGAGAATTAATAGGCTATCAACCGGAATTCCGGATCGTGAGTCTGTTGAATTCGATACAAATTCCGGATCCCATTCAATTAAATATTGAAAAAGCCAATGCATTATTAAAAGAAGGCGATTATCAATCAGCCGCGGATTTATTCCATGAAATTATCGAATTAAGAGGTCAAGATCCGGAAGCACAATATGGATTGGCAGTGGCAGATATTCATTTAGGAAAAGCTGTTGATGCATATTATCTTTTGAAGGATTTTCCAGCAAGTAAAAGGTACAATGACGCCGAAAAATTACTTCCTTTAGCAAAGGCATTATCCCAATATGACGAAGGAAAACTTCCTGAAAATTCTGATTCGGATTTTGCTTTTATTGCTGCGATGCGTTTTGTGATGGCAAATAAATACTATCAAGCGATTGACGGTTTACTTGAGATCATTAAACAGAATCGCAATTACGGAAACGGCATTGCTCATAAAGCAGTGCTTGCATTGATTGAATTGCTTAATGATGACGATCCGCAAAAGAACTTATATCGTTCAGAACTGGCTTCAATCCTGTTCTGAAAATGATTTTATAAATTTCGAACGAGTTCTTTAAATTCTGTCCAATCATCTTCGAAGAAATAGAGTGTGGCTCCGATTATCTCCATACTGTAAACTAAATCTCCGTTTACCGTTTTTTCGCAACTGAGATAATAATCTTCCGTTTGAGCCAATTCGCCCGTTTTATCCTTTTCAGTATTAATAAAAAGGTTTTTAAATTCGATGAATTGCTCCCATTCTTCGACAAAAAAATGAACAGTCAGATTATTTATATCCAGATGATAAGTTGTTTCACCATCCGGTTCATCGACTTTCCATGCAATAAAATTATCACTCTGTGAAATAATTTCAGGATTTAAATCTATCGAATTCATAATACCTCTTTATCTGTTCTTGTAATTTGACTAAATAATTATCCGAAGAAGCACTTATAAATTAACTTTTGTTTGATATTCGACTTGCCAACGAAAATATTACAAATAATGGATGGGATTTCACTTACATCCAAAATATTTACCATTCAAATTCTTAGCTCATTTTGAGAAACAAAATTTCCTCAAGAAAAACTCTCTTTATAAAACTTGGTTCATAAAAGAGAGTTTTTCAATTTTAGTTATTGACTATTAAGGATAAATCGCACAAGCCTCTGGGCTCCATAAAAACGGAAATACATCACACCAGAGATAATTACTGTCGATGTAAATTATGAAACCGATAATCGCTAAGATTAATACTAATACAATGCCTAAGATAATGTATAACTTCTTCTTTTTCGCATTTTCATCCTGTGAATTATCGGCTTGTTCATATTCCGCTGCCGGACCGTAACCTCCATATGGTTGTTGCTGATAATATCCCGCAGGGTATTGTTGCGCCGGACCTTGCGGATAGCCCTGATATTGGTATGGCTGTTGATATGAATCGGTGCCATAAGGAGCCGGATACGGCGGATATTGTTGAGACGGAGGATATTGTGATGGATATTGTGACGCCTGGGGGTTATATTGTGCAGATTGGGGATTATATCCCTGTTGAGAAAAATATGGATCCTGTGGCCTATTTTCGTAATTTGTCGGATATGGCGGATAATAAGCCGGAGGTACTTGTCCCGGATAAGGAGATTGAGGTTGCGGTGAATTGGGTTGAAAAGGCACATTCGGATTCGGATAAAATGAATTCCTTTGTTGCGATTCATAAGGATTGAATCCGTATTGTTTGACAGATTCCGCATTTTCTTCATTTTTTGGAGAAGACGGAATATGATCAGAATCATTCTTAACTTGTTCTTCTGAGTTTAAACTCTCCATATCATGATCTTTGCGATTCATATTTATCTCTTGGTTCGGAATTCCGGAAACAGGCATATTTACAGGATTAGCCGGAACATATGGATTCTGATTTTGTTGCTGGAAAGATGGATTGTAATTTGTATCCCAGGCAGGAGGTTGATATGACGGAATCTGTTGTTGGGGTGCGTTGGGATATGCCGGATTATAATTCGGCGTTTGGTACGGAGGATAAGCGTTTTGCATCGAAGGCACTTTCTCCAAAACCAAAGCAACTTCTCCTCCTAAAACGATTACATCATTTTCAGCGATCTGAACAGGGGCTGTGACCTGCACATTGTTAACAGTTGTTCCGTTGGTTGAATTATTGTCAACTAACACAATTGCATCGTAAGGTTGCGGATAAATCAATAAATGGACTCTTGAAACAGAACTCTCGGTCAAAACAATGTCGCAAGAAGGATCTCTTCCGATTTTAAATTCTTGCTTATTGATGACAAAAGCTTGACCGCGCAGAGAGCCAGAGTGTACACGGATTTGGAATTGATTACTCATAAATTTCTTACTCCCATTTTCATTCCGTCATTCACTACAAATCTTCGTAGTTATTTCGAGCAATTATAACATAACGATTTTTGTAAAGATTCTATTGCTATATAAGTAATAGATTGAAGAATGATAAATTTCATTTAAAAAATATCGTACCATATTTTTCCTTAATCAAATTATCAATCGCAAAATATCTGCCAAAAAGCAAAATAAAATGCAGCCTTCCAAAGAAGCTGCATTTTAATATTCCTCAGAACAGTATAAGGAGAAGAATGATTATGACTTCTTTTCTCTGATAAATTTATCGATTCCGGCGGCTGCTTTCTTTCCGGCACCCATTGCTAAAATAACGGTAGCAGCTCCCGTAACGGCGTCTCCGCCGGCAAAAACTCCTTCGCGAGATGTGGCACCGGTTTCTTCGTCTATAATAATTCCCCCGTGATCATTTGTTTTGAGCCCTTCGGTTGTCATTTTGATTAATGGATTCGGGGAAGTTCCGATTGCAATGATTACCGTATCCACATCGAGAACGAATTCCGTTCCTGGTTTTTCGATCGGTTTCCTTCTTCCGGAAGCATCCGGTTCACCCAACTCCATTTTGACGCATTTCAAACCGGTGACAAATCTTTTTTCATTGCCGATCACTTCAACCGGATTATTCAGTAATTTAAAGATGATTCCTTCCTCTTTTGCATGTTCAACTTCTTCCTTCCGAGCGGGTAATTCTTCTTCGGAACGACGATATACAATATAGACTTCTTCCGCTCCCAATCTTTTTGCACAGCGAGCGGCGTCCATCGCGACATTTCCTCCGCCTACCACCGCAACTTTTTTGGAATTTACAATCGGAGTGGCACTGTCTTTTTGATAGGATTTCATTAAGTTGATTCGGGTAAGAAATTCATTGGCGGAATAGACACCGCTCAAATTTTCACCTGGAATATTCAAAAATCTTGGCGACCCGGCACCTGAACCAATGAAAACCGCTTCAAAACCATGTTCAAATAATTCGTCAATCGTAAACGATCGGCCGGCGACAACGTTCAAAATAATTTTTACTCCCAAATCTTTTAATTTATCAATTTCTTTTTGAACGACCGATTTCGGAAGACGAAATTCAGGTATTCCATATACCAAGACACCTCCCGGAAGGTGAAGTGCTTCAAATATCGTTACTTCATATCCCATTTTCGCAAGGTCACCAGCACAGGTAAGCCCGGCCGGACCGGATCCGATAATCGCTACTTTATGACCATTCGGAGTTGGTTTTTCGACTTTTGTCGAAGGCAAGGAGTTGTGATAATCAGCGACAAATCGTTCCAATCTGCCGATTCCGACCGGTTCTCCTTTTATACCGCGAACACAATATTTTTCACATTGATTTTCCTGGGGACAGACTCTTCCGCAAACAGCTGGGAGAGAACTGGTCTGATTAATTATTTGATATGCGCCCTCGTAGTCTTTTTCCGTTATTTTTTTTATAAATTCCGGTATATTGATGTTAACGGGACAACCATTGACACACGGTTTATGTTTGCAATTGAGACATCTTGCGGCTTCGTCCAAGGCAATTTCTTCGGTATATCCTAAGGCTACTTCCCGAAAATTTTTATTTCTTACTTCGGAAGGTTGGGATGGCATTTCATTTTTTTTAGGTGACATATTGGGCATGATCAATTTACCTCTTGTTTGAATAAATTACAGGTTTTTTCGTAAGCATGACGTTCAATATCCCTGTATAGCGAAGTTCTCGCAATTACTTCATCAAAATCCACTTGATGTGCATCAAACTCCGGACCGTCGATACACGCGAATTTCGTTTTTCCACCGACAGTCAATCGACAAGCTCCGCACATACCTGTACCGTCTACCATAATCGGATTCATGCTTACGATTGTTTTTACCCCGTAATCTTTTGTGAGTTTTGCCACAAATTTCATCATAATCAACGGGCCGATTGCGATGACCTCGTCATATTTTTGTCCGGAATCAAGTAATTCTTTTAATGCATCCGTGACTAACCCCTTTGTTCCGTAGCTACCGTCATCTGTCATGATAATTAACTTATTACTGACAGATTTAAATTCATCTTCCAAAATGACGAGATCTTTGTTTCTAAAACCAACGATTGAATGAACCTCAGCACCTTTTTCATGTAATGCTTTAGCAGTTGGGTAAGCGATGGCACAGCCGACGCCTCCTCCGATAACCGCTACTTTCTGCAAGCCGTCTAATTCGGAGGGCTTTCCGAGGGGACCGACAACATCATGAATAGAATCCCCGATATTTAAGTGATTCAACGCCTCCGTTGCAGCACCGACAATTTGAAAGATGATAGAGATGCTTCTTTTTTCTTTATTTATATCCGCTATGGTAAATGGGACGCGTTCTCCATTTGCATCCACTCTTAAAATAATGAATTGGCCGGGTTTTGCCCTGTGTGCGACAAACGGAGCTTCAATTTCCATTAATGTTACAGTACTATTCAGAGATTTCTTATTGAGTATCTTATACATTCTAATCCTTTCAATAAAAATACATTTATATTGCTGTTAGAAAGACGGTTAACATTATACTAAACTAAAAATAATGAGTCATTTTATGTCATCAAAATTGTGGAAAAAAGACATCCTTTATATTCAATAGATGAAAATTTCTGGGATAACCTTTTTTAGAGATAATAAGTGAGCGAATTCTTCTTCGGACTATAAATGATTAAAGAATATCCGAAGAGTGTTTGCTGTCGAAAAAATCAAGATATCATGGGAAAAAAGTTGAAAAAATTTTTAAAAATTGCATTTATTTGTTTTTTATTGATCTTGCTTGTCATTATTGTAATTTTTCTGGCTTGGTATATTTCTGTTGCCAAAACACTTCCGAATGTGGATGATCTTCAAGGAAAGGCTTCCCAATTTGAAACAGCGGATATTTTAGATCGAAATGGCAACCTGCTTTATGAAATTGTCGATCCTAATGCGGGAAGGCGGAGTTATGTGAATCTAAATGACATTTCTCCTTATTTAATTGCGGCAACGATCGCTACAGAAGATAAAGATTTTTACAGTCATCCGGGTTTTGATGTGATCGCAATATTTCGAGCAGCGATTCAAAATTTCAAAAGTCATCAGACTGTTTCAGGTGCTTCAACAATTACACAACAGTTAGCCAGAAATCTGTTACTTTCTCCGGAGGAAAGAAATGAACGCTCGATAAAGCGGAAAATGAAAGAGATTTTTCTTGCAGCTGAAATTACCAGACGTTATTCAAAAGATCAAATTCTGGAACTTTATTTAAATGAAAATTATTACGGCAATTTTGCTTATGGCATTGAGGCAGCTGCACAGACTTATTTCGGTATTCCCGCAAAATTCTTGAATTTATCACAATCCGCTTTTTTAGCAGGTCTGCCTCAAGCTCCAGCGGTTTATGACATTTATACCAACCGTGAATTAACCTTACAACGTCAAAAAGATGTGATGCTATTAATTTATCTTTTAAGCAAGGAACGGGGTTGTATTTATGTCAGTAATTCCAGCGGAAAAGTTTGTGTGGATGAATTATCTTTCGATCAGGCAATAAAAGAAATGGAAACATATAGTTTTAATGAAGTCGAATTTAAGATAAAGTATCCCCATTGGGTGAATTATATTCGGTCTATTTTGGAAGAAAAATATGGAGCTCAAAGTATATATCGTTCCGGCTTTACTGTTTACACTTCGATTGATCCCGAGTTGCAAGATTTTGCACAACAAACAATTACCAATCAGGTTAATTCGATGAAGGAAAACAACGCGAAGAATGGTGCATTGGTTGCTATACAACCCGAATCCGGTGAAATTCTTGCGATGGTAGGCTCTCCCGATTTCAATGACGAACAAAACGGCGGGCAAATAAACATGGCTATATCGCCCAGACAACCCGGATCGGCTATTAAACCGTTGATCTATGCGGCAGCGTTCGAGAAAGGGTGGACACCGGCTACTCTTGTTTGGGATATTGAAACCGCTTTTTCTCCGACTGGAGATCCGGCTGATCTGAATTACTCAGATCCCTATATACCGGTGAATTATGACGGAAAATATCATGGTCCTGTGTTGGTCCGAGACGCCTTGGCAAATTCCTATAATGTGCCTGCCGTAAAAGCACTCGAATATGTTCATGTTTATGATGATCCGGATACTTCGGAATCCGACGGCTTTATCAATTTTGCAAAACGATTTCATTTGAACACCTATGATAAACCAGGATTTGGACTTTCCTTAGCTTTAGGGGGTGGTGAAGTATCTTTATTGGATCTGACAAATGCATTTTGTGTATTTGCGAATTCAGGCAATTACGTTCCCATAACCCCGATTTTAAAAATACTAAATAGTAAAGGTGAAATTATATACAAAGCCGAACAAACTGAGGGGGAACAAATAATAAATGAAGAGTATGCTTATCAGATTACTTCTATTTTATCCGATTCATCGGCCAGGGCGCCGATGTTCGGACAAAATTCTGTCTTAAATCTACCGTTCCCGGTCGCAGTAAAAACTGGAACAACCAATGATTTTCGAGATAATTGGACAATCGGATATACACCTGATTTAGCTGTGGGTGTCTGGATCGGAAATGCGGATTATTCACAGATGATTCATACAACCGGTGTCAGCGGAGCCGCTCCCGCTTGGTCTGAATTTTTCCGCACCGCGGAGACTGCCGTTGCTGACAATCAACCGTCTGATTTTATCAGACCGGCAGGAATTGTTGACCGATCGATCTGTTCGATTTCCGGAACCGATCCGTCCCGATTTTGCCCTTCCGTAAAAAATGAAATATTTGCTTATTACCAACTTCCCTTGCCGTCATCCGAAGACCTTTGGAAACCGGCTTTGATTAATACGTGGAATGGCAGATTGGCGAATGAATATTGCCCAGAATATAATGAAGAGGTAATGACGATAAATGTCAAAGATCCTTCTGTTCAACAATGGATTTCAACTACGGCAGAAGGTTATAACTGGGCAAAATCCGTTAATTTAATCAGTTCCGATAAACCGATTTATTTTACACCGACGGATTATTGTGATTCGAACAATACCAGCCCTACGATCCAATTTGTGAATTTAGCGAACGGGATGCAAATTACCGATGAAGTTGTAGAAATTTATGCCGTCATTAACGCTCCCGACGGAATACAGTCATTCAGCCTTGATTTTGGAAAAGGGACCGATCCGAAAGAATGGTATGTGATTACGAACGGAATTAACCGTCAGATTTTTAATCCAGAAAAGATCGGCGAATGGTATTTATATGGAATGGAAAACGGACTTTATACTTTAAGGCTATATGTTACAAGCCCAATCGGGACGATTGCCGAACGAAGAATTGTATTGTCGATCGATATTCCAACAAAACAGGATGCCGAAACGATATTGGTACCCGTTTATGGGACGGAAGAATCAATACCTGATTTTTTTGAAAATTATCCGTAAAATAAACAGGTCAAATTCTTTTATGGCCTGTTTATTTATTTATCTTATTTGTCAGGAATGTTAATTATTGATTGATTGGACAAAAGTTACCTTTCCACAATTTTGGATTTCAATTTGATATGCATCTTTGGGAATATATATCGTTCCGCCTCCGCTGCCTAAATAATTGGAAATGATTTCACCTTTAACTCCGGTTATTTTCCAATAACATTTTGTTTTATTCGGTTCGGTCCTCCAAACTCCCGGAGCAATTTCTGGACCGATCAAGTAAAAGCCATCCGTTTTATCCGCTTTTAGAATACTACTGTCGATTGTCGGTGTTACTTGAACAATCCGAATAATCGGGGTGTAAGTCGGTTGAGCGGTATAGGTAGGTAATTTAGTGGAGGTCGGATATATCGTATAAGTCGGATAGGCTGTGTAAGTGGAAAGTGGCGTGTAAGTGTTTCGAGGGGTACCGGTCGGCAAAGGAGTATATGTCGGCAAATTTGTATACGTAGCCAAGGGTGTATACGTCGGAAGCTTAGTGTATGTTGACAGCGGCGTATAGGTCGGAAGTTTGGTATACGTTGCTAATGGTGTGTAAGAAGGTAATTTTGTAAAAGTCGGGTAGACGGTATAAGTTGCCGGCGGAGTATAGGTTGGTAATTTTGTAAGCGTGGGATAAGCCGTACTTGTCGGCAATTTTGTAAAAGTCGGATTTGGAGTATAGGATGGTAGTTTTGTTGAAGTCGGAATTTTAGTTAATGTAGCATTTATTGCTGATTCTACAGTCGATTTTATTTCTTCTTCCTTCGGTTGACAACCGGAAAGAAAAATGGCGAAACTAACGGCGATAATTATTATCATCAGATCGATTTTTGAGACTTTTCTAAAGAAATCATAACTTTTTCCAGACATTTTGTCTCCTTTCTAAAAGCCAATCAACTGTAAATCTTTTTGGACCTTTTAATTTTACCAAAATATTTTATTGGGAAAGAAAATACTTTGTTGTCCCCCGTTTGAATCAGGATTAAAGACATATGAATTTATGACAAATAACACTAATAGAACGTTAATAACATTCTTCGCTTATTGAGGTTCCCACAAGATTATTCTTTTTTCGAGATAACTTTCTTTCACCATAATAATTCTTTGATTTAAAGATCCACGGAAAATCAGACCCGTTTTAGCCTCCTTATAATTAAATGGGCCATCTACCAATACATCACATTGAAGAAGAAATTTCATGCGAGATAGATTTGATTCCAGTAATAATTCTTCCCATTTAAAACCAGTATATGCCCAAATGTTTTTTCCGCGATTATGTAACTCTTCTGCGATCAGCGCGGCAGCGTCAGCTTGATAAAATGGATCGCCCCCACTGAAAGTAATCCCTTTGATTAACGGTGAATCTGGTAAGGTTCGGAGCAAATCTGAAATCTTATGCTCTTCCCCTCCGCTAAAAGACCAGGTTTGAGGATTGTGGCAACCAATGCAATGGTGGTTGCATCCTTGGAAAAACAGAACGGTACGAAGTCCCGGCCCATCGCAGACACTTTCTGAGACAATTCCTGATAATCGAACTTTGCACATGATAATTAATCCTTTTTATGTGGACGACGATCTTTTAATTCCGCTTTTTTCGCATCATTAAATCGATCGACTGTTGAAAGATAACCTGTAATTCGACGGATACGTCGAATATCGCCATTACCGCATATCGGGCAATTCCCTTCGATGACAGCATGAAAACCACAGACAGGACATTCATCAATTGGAAAATTAATCCCTCCATAGCCGATTCCACTTTCAGCCATATGTCGAATGAGTGTTTCGATTGCTTCCGGATTGTAAAGCGGTGATGCGTCTAATTCCACATAACTGATATGGCCGGCATTTGTGAGAGCATGATATGGTGCTTCTATTAAAATTTTATCGAATGATGAAATTGGATAATAAACCGGAACATGGAAGCTGTTCGTGTAATAATCTTTGTCGGTTATGCCCGGCAATGATCCGAACTTTTCTTTATCAATCGAGATAAAACGTCCTGAAAGTCCTTCAGCCGGCGTTGCCAACAAAGTGAAATTCAGATCAAACTTATCTGAAAAATAATCTGTCATTTTTCTCATAAACTTTATGATTTCCAGTCCTAACTTTTGAGCATCGTTTGATTGCGCTTGATGGTATCCGGTTAGTGCAATAAGAGTTTCAGCTAATCCAATAAATCCAATGGAAAGTGTCCCGTGACGAATTACTTCTTTGATCTCATCTTGGCTGCCGAGATTTTCCGATCCCAAATATAAACCCTGTCCCATGAGAAAAGGCATGTCTTTTACTTTAAGGTGTGATTGAATTTGAAATCGATGCAGAAGTTGATGAGAGACAAGTGTCATAACTTCCTCAAGAAGAAGATAAAATTTTTGAATATTTCCTGCGGCACGAATGGCAAATCGCGGAAGATTGACAGTGGTAAAAGATAAGTTTCCTCTCCCGTCACTTACCGGTTCTCCGTGTCGATCCGAAATAACGCGTGTGCGGCAGCCCATATAGGCTACTTCCATATCAAAAGGCTTGTTAAACGGTGCGTCCATGAAGGAAAACGTTGGATTCATTCGGGAAGAGGAAACTCTTATTGCCAATTTAAAAAGATCATAATTCGGATCTTGCGGATCGAAATTGATGCCTTTTTTAATTCGAAATATGATATTAGGGAAGATCGGTGTTTCTTCGTGCCCTAAACCTTTTTCATAAGCTGACAAAAGATTGCGGGTAATTGCCCGTCCGGCTTCGCTTGTATCACAACCCAAATTAATTGAACTAAACGGAACTTGAGAACCGGCGCGGCTATGCATCGAATTTAAGTTATATACTAAACCTTCCATAGCCTGAAAAATTTCATTTTCGTCTGCATTGAAAACAAAATCCGCCATGTCACGATCAAAGTGAGCAAAGGATTGACCGCCATGCATATCATTTTGCGAACTTTGCAAAATAATCGCCGAAAGAGCAGCGGCCGATCCGATTCGTTTCGGGGGACGAATATACCCATGTCCGGTATTAAAACCTTTATGCAATAGTTTTCTTAAAGGAATTTGAATGCATGTCAACGTTTTTGAATAATAATCCAAGTCATGAATATGGATATCACCGTTGCGATGCGCTTGAGAAATATCTTCGGGAATCAATCTGGAAAGATAGTATTGTCTGCTTGCTGCGGAAGCAATTTGAAGCATTTTTGCTGAAGGTGAGTTACCGACATTCGCGTTTTCTCGGCTTGTTTCAACAAGAATATCCGCTACGGTATCCATTAATTCACTTTTCCCTTCGCGAATACGGCTCCGTTGGGAACGATAAAGGATAAATGCTTTTGCGGTTCGGGCATGACCGGTTTCAATTAATATTTTTTCAACAGCATCCTGAACACCTTCAACGGTCGGTATTTTCGATTTGTCCGTTTCTTTCTGTAAATATATAATGACTTCTTGAGCCAATTTATGTGCTAAAACCTGATCGCTTCCTCCGACAGCTTGAGCGGCTTTGAATATTGCCAAAGCTATTTTTTCAATATCAAAGGGAACGATTCGTCCGTCCCTTTTTTGAATAACTTTAAATTCTCCTTTTACTGAATGACAGTTAATTTCAGACAAGGCAATTAAAGAATTTTCAGTTATAAGCAGATCTTTTTTATCATATTGGTTTTTCATTTTATGCCTCATTTACGTGTTTCGTCGAATTTCTTTTTTATCGATCAAAATAAATTCTTAAGTTTCAAATATTATGCAAAATGGAGCAAATAAAAACTGGCGTTTTACTTGACAGCATTCAAAATTCAGCGAGAACTTTTGTAAAAAAAGTTTTCGTATTATATAAATAATCATTGAAATTATGAGAACATAAGCAACTCCTCGTAAATTGATTAAAAAAGCTCACCCTAATGAAGGATGAGCTTTATGAGAAAGTTGCTTTACAACTGTTTTTGCTCAACCCTTTAACGCGAAGGGCGTTTTAACCACAGACAGGCATTCGGGCTTTAACCGTTGCGCGACAGCGCCGGAATTTCACCGGACTTTCCCTGATATTTCAATCATCCACGACAGATGATTCTGTGGAGCTTTTCCAAAATTATAACAGTAATTTTAGAAAAAATAATTATTTGCTATTGTCATTTTTTATCAGAAAAGTTGGGATAAGAGAATTAATTTCAGGGGATGGATTCGGATCGGATCTTCATGAAAAAATTCCATATAATAAAATAAATAAATAAGAATTATATAAATGTGATTTAATAGTCTTTAAAATATTAGCTTTGGGAATCGAAAAAGGAGGAATATGGAAAGGAATATCCCACGAGATGCATCAGAATCAATTGATTTTTATTTGCGCACAATTTATTCCGTCTTGCGTTCCAAGTCTGATACGAGAATCAGCGTATTTGAAGAAGCACATTCCGGAATGGATTCGATGATGCATCCCGATGCTCGATCCGATTTTCCGGATTACAATGCTTTTATCTATAGTATCCTTCGGCTGCCGGAATGTTTGATAAAAGTTCAACGCATTATTCTCGGCCAAAACATTAAAATGTTTGCTGAACAAGGTTATTCCGATATCGAAAAATGGGAAGTGGTCAGTGCGAGAGCAAGGCGAAGATATTGTCTTTATAACAATTCCGATACATTGGCTTGTTTTATCACCAGCAGATCCGATATCGATGATCTAATTCCGGAAATTACCGCCTTCCAAATCGAATGGAATAAGTTTCATTATCTTTTAATGAAGGTTCCCGATGAATACTTGAAAAATATTGATCCTAAAAACGAAACGGAATATCGTTTTATAGCGGAAGCGATTCTATCTCCGGTGGAAGATCTTAACCGGTTGTATACAATTTGGGGGAAAAAGACAGGGACATGGCTACTTGAGATGAAAAGTCGTGTTTCTGAGCTGAGAGTTAAGTTATTGGACAGTTCCTCTATCCAATATTCGAGGTCAGCTAATAGTTGGATGAAGAATATTTTACAAGAAATGCCTGATATAGTTGATCGGCCGATATATTTTGTCTCAAGCAACACGCATAGTATTACCAATATGATCTCGGGATATGCTCTCTCCAAAGAATCCGAATTAATCGATTTTCTGAAAAAAATGGATGACCAGTCCCTCTTTCATGAATGGGATTTAATCAGCCGAAATAAGCTTTCCGCAAAAAAAGAGAATCTTCTTTATTATGTTCTAAAAAAATATCAACAAACTCCCGCGGGAGCATACACAGTTAAAGAACAACAGGAAATTGAGAACGAGGGGGGGATATTTCGTATATCCGGATACAATACTTTTGATATTGAGACACAAATCATTGAATTATCGAAAATAAACACAGAGAATATTGATCCGCGCATTCAATTGGATAATATCGAAAAATTGAAAAAGAGTGAAGCTATTCTTTTTAATATTGACTATCCGTTAGGCATGACTGCTTTTAATGTTATGACAAAGTTTGCGGAAGAATTTGAAGATGTCCGCGGCATCTACATTATGGGAAAAGCCGCATCATTAAATGGGATCTATGGAGATGTCATCATTCCTACCGCGGTTCATGATATTCATTCGCAGAATACCTATCTTTTTCAGAATTGTTTTACGGCTTCTGATATTGAACCTTGGTTGGTCTACGGATCTATCTTAGACAATCAACGGGCGGTTTCCGTATTTGGAACTTTTCTTCAAAACCATCGTTTTGTCGAAACTTTATATCAGGGCGGATATACAGATATTGAGATGGAAGCCGGACCATATCTTTCCGCTATTTATGAAATGGTACGGCCGGACCGTCACCCGACCAATGAATTTATAACCTTATATAATAATCGTTTTGATTTAGGAATTTTGCATTATGTTTCCGATACTCCGATGAGTAAAGGAAAAAATCTCGGCGCCGGTACACTATCCTATTTTGGAATGGATTCGACTTATGCAACTTCTATCGCGATCCTCAGACGAATATTTACTATCGAAAGTCATTTTATAAAATAGGGTTTTTGAACCAAAATCTGAATAAAGGATTCTATTAATGAGTCAAAAAAGTCGATTCATCGTTATTATTTTGATTATTCTCCTTTTGCTTTTGATCATTTTAATTTATGGCGTTTTTGTGAATGTTCAATCCGGTGTGGGCTTTCTTTTTATACCGTCAAATTCTTATACGCCGACCATAACAGCTACACAGACCATTACTCCGACTGTAACATTTACTCCCAGTAAAACACTCGATTTGAATCTGCTGAAGACAAACGCTGTGAATACGTATATTGCCGGTAATTTGATTCAAACTCAAAACCAATTAAACATCGCCACATCAACCGGGACACCCGATGTTTCTGTTATTAGAACGGAAGCGGTAAACAGAGCGATCACCGAATTGACCGAAACGGAAATGGTTGTAAGGGAAACAGAAAAGTGGATGCCCCAAATCAATTCAAAAGGATTTACCGAGAAGATTCTCGGAAAAGATCAAAGCATAATGGTTCTCATCGATGATGTTTCTCGATCTTTTTGGATTGATAAATATGAAGTAACCAATGCATCTTATCAGAAATGTATTAAAGACGGTGACTGCTCAATTATCGATTCCGATGTGGAAAAAGAAATCTCTCAAGATACGTTTAACTCATTACCGGTCGTCAATGTATCTTGGAATCACGCGAAAGATTATTGCGAATGGGCAGGGAAAAGACTTCCGACTAAAGATGAATGGTTGGAAGCAGCCGGAGTCGATAAGGATTATCTTTATCCGTGGGGGAAACGAGTATCGGAAAGAATGCCGGTAAACGCAAACGGAGAAAACGGAAAGCCGGTAGCTGCGAATACCTATCCTGAGGGGTGCAGCTTTTATGGTGTATGCAATTTACTGGGAAATGTATGGGAATGGGTTTTTTCGTCAAATCCGGAGCTTGATTCCGAGCAGCAATCGATTATGGGCGGCGGATGGCGGACCTTTTCTGGCGATCTGAATAATAGGATAGAAGGGAAGATGAACAAAACAGAATCAGCTGATGATGTCGGGTTCAGATGTGCATCGGATATAGATTAAGACTGAAAAATTTTTGGTACGATTAAAAAAATAGAGAGGTTTTGAGAATAATATCCCCAAACCTCTCTATCGATTCGATTTTTTTATTATGGTTTCATATATTTTATGATCGGCCTTTGAATGGGAATTCGATTAATCTCCGGAATTCTATTAAAAATAGTATTTAGTTCCCTTATTCTGAAAGCCAATTCCGGAGTTAAATCCGATGGTGTAAATTGATAACACCAATTTCCTTCGGCTTTACCGGGAAAGTTCATTCTTGCTTCCGGACCTTGTTGCAAAATATCTTGTAAAGGAGCAATCGCATATACCGCGACGGAACTCCATACGCAGCGAACCATTTTCCATGCGATATCTTCTCCGTTCGACATAAGGTATCTTCTTGCGAAGTCTTTTTCGGATTCCGGCGCGGTTTGATACCAACCGATTGCGGTATCGTTATCATGCGTACCCGTATATGCGATACAGTTTTGAATATAATTGTGCGGCAAGAAAAGGTTTCTGGCATCATCGGAGAAAGCAAATTGCAGAATTTTCATTCCGGGCAATCCGAATGAATCCCGTAAATCCACAACATCTTGTGTAATTTCTCCCAGATCCTCAGCGATTATCGGAAGATCACCCAATTCATCCTTCAACTTTTTTAATAGAGCCGATCCCGCTCCTTCAACCCACCGACCTTTTATGGCAGTTAATTCTCCGGACGGCACTTCCCAATATCCGTTGAAACCCCGGAAATGATCTAATCGGATTAAATCCGCGGTAAGCAGTGTCGCTTTAATGCGCTGAACCCACCAATCAAAATCGGTTCTTTCATGTTCGGGCCATTTATATAACGGATTCCCCCAAAGTTGTCCAGTGGGTGAAAAATAATCGGGTGGAACTCCGGCAACGACGGTTGGATGCCCTTCTGAATCCAAATAGAATAAATGGGGATTGCTCCACACATCCGAACTGTCCATGGATACAAAAATCGGAATATCACCAACGATCGTGATTCCTTTTGAATTTGCGTATTGTTTAAGTTTTAACCATTGCCTGAAGAATAAAAATTGTCGAAAAGCATGCCGTTCGACCAGCTCAGTATATTTTTTTGAAAAATCGATAAGTTCCGTTTGATCTCTTTTTCGCAGCTTCTGCGGCCAATCAAGCCAACAATGCCCATCTTGTGTATCTTTGATTGCCATGAATAGAGAATAATCTGAAAGCCAATATTGATTTTTCTCCTTGAAATCGCTGAATTCTGATTCTAAAATACCAGGATGATTCTTATAATTTTCATATACCCGATCAAGAATCATTAATTTCCATTGAATCGCTTTTCCATAATCAATCCTTGATTCAGGGAAAATGGGGCGGTCCGCCAGATCTTCATGAGTCAGATATCCTTCGTCCAATAATAAGGTCGAACTTACGAGATAAGGATTACCAGCAAAGGCTGAAAAAGATTGATAAGGAGAATCTCCGTATCCGGTCGGACCGAGGGGTAGAATTTGCCAAACCGAGCATTTGGCAGCGGCGAGAAAATCAACCCAATAATAAGCTTGAGGACCGAGATCACCGATACCATCGAGACTCGGAAAACTGGTTGGGTGGAGCAAAATTCCGGACGAACGTTCAAGATTCATGAAAAAACCTCACTTTTAACCGAAATGATCAATTCGTTGTATCTTTTGTAAGCAACGAATTGTATAGCGAAAAATATTCGAGTGCCTGTTTGTCCCAGGAAAAATCCTGATTCATCGCACGAAATTGTATCTGCTTCCAGTTTTCTTTATCATAAAAATACTCTATTGCACGCCTCATCGCCCATTCGGTCCCACCGATATCCGCATTTTCGAATAAGAATCCTGTATAATCGTTCGGGAAGTGAAAAGGATCTTTTATTGTGTCTTTTAATCCGCCGGTAGCGCATGCGATCGGGATGCAACCATATAACATACTAATCATTTGCGTAATTCCGCAAGGTTCATATCTGGAAGGCATTAATAACATATCTCCTCCCGCATACATTTTTCGGGAGAGCTTTTCGTCAAAACGGATAATCGCTCGCACTCTGTCCGGAAAATGATTTTCCAAATCGATGCAAGCGCGTTGAATAGCTTCCTCGCCGGTACCCAGGAAAATAGCTTGCCAATTCAAATCATTCATTTGATTCAAAGCTTGAATTGCCAAATCAATTCCTTTTTGAAAAGTCATACGTCCAACCATGACAAACAAGGGAATATTTTGATCTTGTTTCAGGTTAAAATCTGTTTGAAGACGCTGCTTATTGACAGGTCGATTCTCAAAATGATGGGTATCAAAATTCATATAAACAGAATGGTCTGTGGCTGGATTCCATTGATCCATCATTATGCCGTTCAATATTCCGGATAATTTATATTTATGATTTCTCAGAAACGTTTGATATCCGCATCCGAAAGCTTCCGTCGTAATTTCTTCGGCATACGTTTTTGAAACAGTGCTGATATGATCCGCCGAATCCAAACCGATAGCCATCGGTAAATTCCTCAAATAATCCGGAAAATCAAGATCAAAAGCAGGTCGGATATCATACAGATCTAGAATATCAGGATGATCTCCCCCTGAGTAAGGAAGATTGTGAATGGTGTAAAGTGATTTTGTCTGAGAGAAAAAAGGATCAAAACTCCGATTCTGAGCGAGCAGCTTTACGGTTAACGCCGTATGCCAATCGTGTGCGTGAATAATATCCGGTTTCCAATTAATTTTTCGACATAATTCAAAAGCCGCTACCGAAAAGAAAGCATATTTATCAAGATCTCTATGGGTATTGCTGCTGTAAACACCCGTATTCCGGATCGGCATGCCGTCAATTAAATAAATCGGCACCTCTGTATTAAATGCTTTTGATAAGTAAACATCCTTGAATCCCCGTCTGGATTGAATTTTATAGTTTAAAAGCCATTCAGTCGGCCAATTCTTCTGTTTAATTTGATCATGATAAGGAATAACAACGCGAATATCTATTTCGGTTCGGTCAATTTTTTCTTTGGGGATTTTTTTTAATGCGATCGGTAAAGTCCCACCGACATCTCCTAGACCACCGACCTTGATTAAAGGATCAGCTTCCGAAATCAGAAAAAGGATATTTAATTTCTTTGCCATGAATCATTCCAGTTCATCTTTTGTTTGGAATCAATTTATTATCTATATTATAGCCTTACGAATCATTTCTAAGGCAGATAAAACCGTTTGATCAACTGAAAATGTCAGCGAATTATAGTTTCTTTCCGCATATTCTTCTTTTCGATTTGTTCGAAGATATATTTCCGAACGAATAAAAGAATCAGAAATTGGAAAGATCGCACAAATAAGTAACGGTGAATCCGGATCAATCTCCATTTTGCTTTTTATATTTTGAACATGATCTAGAAAAGAAAAGGTCTTATCTGGCATTTCTTGAACAGAGGAAGTTTGTATTGAACTTGGCGATAAGGCATTGGTAATTGCGCCTCCCGTGCCATATTCAATGATATTCAGTTTTATGTAATTTCGCGTAATCATACGGTTTACGACTTCGGGAAGGGTTTCATCATCCACACCGAAAATGTTATTCCCCAAACGGTAACGCACCTCATTTTCAAAATCCTTTAATAGCCGTTCGGCTTCGGCTTTCGTTTTTCCTTTGGCTGTTATTCTCAGATCGATAATTCCTTGTTTGGCGGATAAGCCTAAAGTCGGATTGGAAGATTTTTCTAAATCTCCGACAAATTCGTCCATAACGGATTCACCCAAGCCAAAAGTATGGAGTGTCTTAACGAGAATACTATCCTGTGTCGGAAAATATTTAAGCAATAAATCCGTTCCGCTATGCTCGATCAGATACTTCATTTCGGCTGGAACACCCGGAAGACTGAGAACAAGCTTTGAGTCTTTATAAACATAGAAAGCCGGAGCGGTCCCTACCGGATTTGGTATTGCGATCGCTAATTCGGGAATATAAGCTTGACGGATATTGTTCTCGGAAACAGATCTGCCCATTTTATCAAAATAATTGCGTATATCCATCCATAATTCTTCTTTAAATTCAGTCTTACAACCAAAAGCCATAGCGACAGCATCACGGGTAGGGTCGTCGACCGTAGGGCCAAGCCCGCCGGTTGTAATCACAATATCCGACCGTTCTAATGACTCTTGAATCGTCGATGCGATTCTTTTGGGATTATCACCGATCAGAGTGGTGCGAAATACATCAAACCCGAGATCACGCAGTTTCCTCAACAGATAAAAAGTATTTGTATCCTGTGTTTCACCCAATAAAAGTTCGGACCCGATCGCAATGATTTCTACATTTGGCATATTGCTCCTTTGAATCGGAGTGGTACTTAAATAAATTTTTATAAAAAATATCGCTGTCGAATAGAAGTTGCTTGATTATTAACAGCGGTCTTATTATAGCCTTACCGACACGAAACAGGCTTTTATGACTCATGATTGATGATTATTTTGAAGTAGATTTTCGAGATTCGAATACTCTTTACAAGGTATAATATTTTTATCCGGAAGGATTTTTAGATCATGATTTATTTGTAAAAAATTCGGGAGGGAAAGATGGAATCGAAAAAAGCGGTTTTCAAAACATCGGCCGGAGGTGGTGTTACCGGAACTATTGAACAAGTCTATGATGCCATTTTGAAGCACGGATGTAATTTCGAGGGCAAAGCTTGTACATTCGGATCGGATCCGGTCAAAGCGAAAGTCGGATTATTTAAATGGGCAGAAACAGCAGAAGTTAACAGCAGCGTCGATGTCCTCGGTGAAATAGTCTCCAGAATAGAATAAAAAATTTTTAATACTATAGAATCAAATCGATACTAATTCAGATTAGTAAATCAAATATTGCTTGACGCACCTCATCTATAAAAGCGCCCCCAGCAGGACTCGAACCTGCAGCCATCGGTTTAGAAGACCGGTGCTCTATCCATTGAGCCATGGGGGCTTTTCATTGGGACCACCTTGAACGTGATTCCGTGCGGACAAAATTATACCATTTATTTGACCTCTATCAATTCATATTCCGCGTGACCCAAGCCAATTTTCTCCGCATGTGTGATACATTCCTTCCAATTCGTATCGGGGTGAATGTCAGTAAAATGATCTCCGGTATGGTGAGCTTCCGCCAACCAACTGCCCGGGTTAGGCGGTTGTTGATTTACGGCATCAATACATGCCTGATCAAGAGCCACAGGATCGAATGAAGCGAACATTCCGACATCCGGTATAATTGCCAGATCGTTTTCATCATGACAATCACAATTCGGAGAGACATCTATTACAAGACTGATATGAAAGGAAGGCCGATCTTTAACAACCGCGTAAGCATATTCGGCTATTTTACGATCCAGAATAATATTAGACTGTCCCCATTCCGGTTCGATGGCATCCACAGGGCATACCGCAATACAACGCCCGCATCCGACACATTTATCATGGTCGATTCGCGATTTTTTATTGGTGACTTTCGGCGCTCCCCACGCACAAATTTTGACACATTTTCCGCAGCCAATACATTTTTCCTGATCAACAAATGGTTTACCACTGCTATGCATTTCCATTTTTCCGGCTCGGGAACCGCATCCCATACCAATATTTTTTAATGTACCGCCATAACCGGCATTTTCATGCCCTTTAAAATGAGTTAAGGAAATAAAAATATCGGCATCCATTACGGCTGTACCGATTTTTGCTTCTTTCACGTAATCGCCATTAATGGGAACCAATGTTTCATCTGTTCCTTTTAATCCGTCTCCGATCAAAATATGGCAACCGGTGCTGAACGGTGAAAAACCATTTTCATAGGCTGAATCAATATGGTCGAGAGCATTTTTTCGTCGCCCGACATAAAGTGTATTGCAGTCGACTAAAAATGGCTTTCCTCCCAGGCTCTTCACGACATCCGCTACGGTTTTTGCATAATTTGGTCTTAAATAAGAAAGATTTCCCGGTTCGCCGAAATGCATTTTAATTGCCGCATATTTATGATCGAAATCAATTTGTCCTATTCCGGCGGTGCGGATCAATTTTTCCAATTTGCTCTGACGATTGTTGACCATCGTAATCGTCCGTAAATTCGTAAAGTACACTTTTGATTTTTCCATAGATTTATATCCTCAACTGTCTTTCTAAGTTCTTCCGGATGATTAATTCGGAAGGATATGCGGAGTATGTTTAAAAGTTCGCTCCCAAGTTTCTTCAAGAAGCGATTGAAAATCCCGCTGATCTTTTCCGATAATAACCAATTCCGGTTCTAATTGAGCGTGATTCTGCAATTTTGTCAATTGAATAAAATCCTCTACCATATCGATATGCCAATAACCGTCCGGAGCTTTTAAGAACCCCTTCAAACGAAGGATTCTTTCCTTAATAGTCCCAAGGAATTCAATCAATTCATCTTGTTCTACTGTTTTATCCGAAGAGATCAAATAGCTCACAGGCCGATTCCAATCATGATTGCTGGTCTCCCCTATGAAGTCGCTCGCTATTAAATGCTCCTTTAGAATCTCTATCGGGAGAATTCCATATTGTGTATCATACAAATACGCATGAGGGTTAATTTTCTTTACCGTTTCATGAATCTTTTCCAAACGGGCTGGATCAACAAGGTCCGTTTTATTAATCAGAATAAAATTGCTGGCTGCAATCTGATTTTGAACCGGGGTGAAAATCTCGTTGTATTCCAAAAAAAATTGGCTGTCAACGATACAAACCGTACCCTTTAAGGTATATTTGCGTTCGGTATATGGCATAATTTCGGAAAGAATTTTCAGAAAGTTTGAAGGATCTCCCAGCCCTGAATTTTCAATTAACAACAAATCAATCGGCTTTTTGGAGAAAGAAATCAATGTGTTGACGAAATTATTTTTCAAGCAAGCGCAAAAAATAGATCCATTGTTGATTTCAACGATTTCAGCATCAGCTCCTTTGAGGATTTTTCCGTCAATGCCGACCGGACCGAATTCGTTCACTAAGATACCGATTTTTTTATGATGCTGTTGATTGAGAATATATTGCAGAAAAGTAGTCTTTCCCGCTCCCATAAAACCGGAAACCAGCACCAACTGTATTTCTTCCTTTGCCATTCTTATCCTTTACGATTATTCTTTTTAAGAATCCGATAAATTGATTATAACCAATCAGAGTATGACTTTACAATCTCATATTATCGACTAAAATCTGACGAAAATCAGAATAAGAAGTCAATTCAATGTAGTTTATTCGTTTGCATAATTTATCACATTCTGCTCTTAATGATTTCGAAAGCAATAAATCGATGGCTCCCGTACCCGCTGCGTTTCCGACCTGGCGGTATCGTTCGATCGAGATATCCGGAAACATCCCGATCCGGATTGCGTTCTCAACAGAGAGGTAGGTTCCAAAAGCACCCGCTACAATAAATTCTTCTATATCGGACGGTTGAAGATTTGCTTCCTTTAAAAGGATATCAATTCCGGTCCGAATAGCGCTTTTTGCAAGAATTATTTCGTTAATATCAAAACGAGTTACGGTAATATCCCGATCGGTTCCCGAATCTTCTTTGTTTACAAGAACATATTCATAATTCTTCTCTGCGGGACGGACATTTTTTACTTGCCGATTAAAGTTTCCTCTTTCATTAATAACGCCGGATTCCCTCAACGAGCCGACTATATCCAAAATCCCTGATCCGCAGATACCGATTGCTTTTTCCTGATCAATTGTCTGGACTTTCATTTCGCCGTCGATCATTTGTGCTTTCTCGATAGCACCGGTCGATGCACGCATCCCATTTTGTATATGTGCTCCCTCAAAAGCAGGTCCGGAGGCACAAGAACAGCTGTAAATTTTTCCTTTATGTGAAAGGCTGATTTCGGTATTTGTTCCAATGTCCAAAGCCATCTCGGTTTTTGAAGATTTATGAATGCCTGTTGCAAGGAGCATCGCGACATGATCCGCGCCAATATATCCGGCTACATTATTCGGTAAATAAACATAAGCGCCGGGGGCAACATCCAACCCTAATTTTACGGCGGGCACATTGATCGAATCTGTAATCGCTGGAATAAATGGCATAACACCCAACTGACGCACAGGTAGATTCAGAAAAAAATGATGGATTGCCGTATTACACACTGCGACAATTTCGACAATTTGTTCGGACTTTTCTCCGACTTCAGTACATAACTCACGAATCAAGGCGTTTAATGCCGTTATGAGCTTTTCTTGTAAAATTTCTCTTCCGTGAGGATTTGAATCCGCATAGGCTATCCGTGTGACAACATCTTCTCCGTAACTGATCTGCGGATTGGTGATTCCTTTTTTAGACAGAACGGCGGATATTTCCAAATCGACCAAGTAAGCTGCTATTTTTGTTGAGCCGATATCAATCGCAAGACCCAAAATTCGTGATTTCGAGGGGAGAACAGCGACCAGCTCATCTTCTCTCTGAACGGCACAAAATTTCCAATTGAATCTTCGGACGGAATCGGAAAGCGATTCCAAAATATTGTAATTACAACGGGTACATAGGTGACCGTTTTCGGAAAGACCTTCTTTGATCCGAGTTATATCCGAGCGCGGGTCCGATAATGTCGGTTGAGAAAGACATAAATCGGTACGTTGAATAATACAATCCGACGAATCCGAAATATTTTTGATCCCTTCCAGTTGCAACCGTTGTGAAGTGGAAAGCGATTCGGGAGGTACAAATATTTTTAGATCGCTTTTCGGGAAGGCTTTACAAGCTAAACGGTAATTTTCATTGATTTCCTTTTCCGATAAAAACTTCTTCTCGGTGTTTGAAAGCGGAGTGGATGTCCCTGACATCAATCTTATTTTACAGGCACCGCATGTACCGTTTCCTCCGCATAAAGCGGTTATTTGGATTCCGGCCATTTGTGCAGCTTCGAGAACAGATTGATTTGAATTTATTCTGATCCGTTTCCCGATAGGTTCAAAATCAATTTGCAACAAATCGCTTTGTCTCAAGAGATCAGCTCTTTTCCGGCTTTAGAAAGGTAACAAGTCTGTTTTTTATCGCAATAATCACACTGTTTGGCTGTTGTGTCCACTTCATTGCCGATCCCGATCACAAAAGATACCGATTTCGCTGGGATCATTAAAAAAGAATCGCTTAATCGAATTCGATCCGAAATTTTTTTCAAGATTGAAAAAATCTGTTCCTGTCCCACGGCAACCGGCCAATCTTTCATGCCCGGATTAAATGCAGATGTTGCTTTTAAGTCAGGAGGAATTAAATTCTGTTTAAAGTACTTTTGAGCAAGGGAAGATAGTTTATCGACTGCGGCAATTCCGGCTGCGTCCAATGCAAGTGCGTAAGAAGGATCTTTATGAAATTCCGCGGATACTATTTTTTCAAGCTCATCTGAAATCGTGCAAGCTGCTATCAAAATCCGATTTGCGCAAGCCAGTTGTTTATTAACAATTTTTCCTGAAATTTGATGTCCGTTCGCCAGAAAAAGCCGCTCATTTTCTCTCTGAATAACATCTGATATTTCATACATTACAAACGGATGCAACAATTCACCGGCATCTTTCAATGCGTTTTCCGCAACCGTTATCAAGTGAGGTGATCTTTCTCTGAGAATATTCGGATTCGCTCCTTGAGCTCTGAGAATATCATCAACCGAAATCGTAATTTTCCAATTTGTCAGGATCGGCATATTTTATACAACATCTCTTCTTTTGAAAACATCTTATGATTTTATATACTTTAAAATCTCATTCCGCAATTCTGCCGGGTTCGGGATCACAGAAGAATATTTTAATTCACCGTTGATAACAATACTGGGAAGATTCTTAATTCCCATTTTCATAACCCGAGCCACATTCTCTTTTTTTGTAAATCGATATTCTATAATATCCGCTTTACCGCCCAACTCTTCAACCACACGCTTCGCTGTATTCCACATATAAGTGCAAGCAGCGCAAGTTTCCGAATCCAACGTAAAAACTTCAACCAGCGGCTTCTCCAAATGAACATAATCCGGAAGAATAACCGAATCAATATCATATGTGGCCGCTTGATAATTTTCAAGCATTTTTCTGGTTTCTTCAGGTTGTCGAACCGCTTGAAGAATTCCTACGGTATTTTCGATAGGCGTATCGTATGGCATATCACAACCCGGAGAAAGAATCCAATTAAAATGGTCGATTGAATCAATCAAGTCCAATGCAAATTTCATATTATCCTGTTGTGTACCCAGAAGCATGCGTGTAGTCAATGGGATATTGCCACCAATACAAATATTGTATCGATCGGTAATTTCTTTTGCTTTAAGGATGTCCACATTTTCATCGATAGAAATATTATCGGGTAAAGTTTGGCACATGACTTCAATAGATTTCGTGGCATCTCCGCAAACAAAGAAAGAAGACAAGACTCCTTTTTCACGAATCACTGTAAAAAGTTCGGTATAAGGGTCCGCCAATATCTGCTTAAAATGGCGTGGAGAGATTTGGGAAACCAGAGGATCGACAAGAGCAATAACATCCATACCCGCATCTACATATAAATCAATCATCCGCATACAGACTCTTTTGCAATAATCAAGGAGGGATTGCAGAAATTCTTTTTCCTGAAATATATCCATGAAAATTTCTGTCCCTCTGAGGTGAGAAGCCAACGTGAACGGTCCGCAGATCAAGCCATATAGTGCAGTGTGGTCCCCTACGGCGATTTTCATCCGATGCATGACATTCAAAATCATCGGAAGTCTGCCATCGGTAGCTTCAGGAAGCTTATCGGGAATGGACTTCTCAAACGCTAACGGGTGCGATGCAATCGAAGGTGGTGTCTTTTCCGCCCAAAGTAAATCACAACCTAATATTTCCGCTTCGATTTGCAAATCAAATACAATCGGCTGGCCGTCAGGATCATAGACCTTATTAACTTCTAACAAGGATTCAAAAAGTTTTTCTTCATCTTTTAATACTTCTAATGCCGAATATCCTTTAAGTTTTCCCGCATGAACTCCGGCAAAAGGCACCCATGGAACACCGTCGATTCTCTCATGTTTTAAGGTTCGTAATAATAATTCTTTCCCTTTGATTTTTTTATTCATTTGACGGTCCCTCATACAAAGTTAATATTTGATTTGTTATACCGATTTAACACCAAAAAAATTATAACTCAGGAAAAGAACAAATTTCAGTTTAGGAAAAAAATAAGAGGAAAGCATCTTGTTTTCCTCTTATTACAATTATTCTTCATTAAAAAGCGAAATAATGAAAAGGAAGATAAATTTATAGGATCGGACGAATACCCTTATAGACACGCGGACCGCTCAAAGTTTTTAGAATTGTCTCAGCCGGACGATTTATGAGTTTACTGATTTCTTCCGAATCTAACGGCGTATTTCCATTCGAAAGAAATATTCGAAATACCGAATCTGTTAATGGGCCGTTTCCTGAAATAAAATCGTCATTTCTTGCACAATGATTTATGAGAATATCTTGGAGTTGATCAACTTGGATGATTTCACCGGTATCAGAATTAACTGAATCTACAAGTTGATTATCATTAGAAGATTCAAAAAATTTTTTATGCTTATCGCAGAGATATCCCATCAGGGATAAACGCCAACTGCTGTCGTTTTCCTTCCACCAATCAAAATCAATATGAAATTTGGTAGAAAGGACTGGTTTTATGAACGGTTTAGCAAAACCGCCTTCGTTGATATTATTCATATTCTGTCTCTAATTTGGATTCTTTCGAATTAATTTTAAAATAATAATTATCAAGTATTTCAAAATGATCATTATGTATCAGAGTCGCGAGGAGCGGCTTTGGAGGGCAGCGGTGCAGCATATTTACGGCAGCATAAAGCTCAAGGAAATGGACGATACCCTGTGGGTTATCACTCGATATTTCCTTGAAGATATTTTCGACCAATTTCCCGAAATTAATATCCGGTTTGTTGTTTTGGTCCCATATCAAGTCCAACTGGGGATTATTTTCCACATAAATACACATTCTTTCATCAAAATCCGTATTGATCGGTTGTTGCCTTATTTCAAAATGGATTTTTCCTTTTGAATCAAACACAGCGGTTCTGATCCAGTCTTTCGATGATCGCGGTGGAATCATCGAGATTTCCACATCAGTTGAGTTATCGATCTTCCGCAATCGTATAAAACTGCCGGGTATTATATGATTTTCCCGATACCATTGTTTAAGCCCGGAAACATAATTCTCTTTCACTAATACCCACCCCGGGAACTTTGAAGATTTGTTCTTGTCAACGAATTCAAAAATCACCTTATCGGTTTCTAAAGCAGTCGGGAAAATAGGACGAATACTTCCGATTAGAGGAAGTGAACCGGCTTTCCAATGAGGATAATTGATACAGATATCAAAAGTTTTGATTTCCGTTTCCGGAGTGATTTGATTATCAGGATCTAATTCATCATGAATTTGTAAATGATCTAAAGAATAACCGTTGATATCCGCTTTTTCACTGTCAATTCCATAATATTTTAAAGTCAGTGGTTTTTTTCTGACATCTTCGGGTTCCAGCAATTTTAAAACCCATAAAACTTTTCCTGTCGGACCGACCTCATCAAAGCGATCATCTTTATAAAGGGCATAATTAAAAGAAAATTCGGTGAGCAAATCATTACTGTCCATCGGATATTCGATTGCTTCGAGAATTTTTCTTGTCTGAACAGGCTGACCTTCTTCCATTTCAAGAGCAGCTTCGGCAAGATTTAAGTATCCGAGATTAACCTCCGATAGAAGCGCTTTGGGAAACCAAAAATCAGCTAAAGTAAATAATCCGTCAGATTGAGCGAGCAACTGCCGGACTTTTTTGGAAATCGACCCGCCAAATCGATCGAGAATTTCTTCCGGGTCAAGCAAAAATTCGGAATCCGAAGAATAATAATCGAATGAATTCAACCTGTGGTCTTGCAGACTACCGGCAAATTCTTTTTCTGTCCCATCCTCAAAAAGGAATGTGATTGCATTAAAATCAGGAAGATCCGGATTATTACCTTGCCGGATATTGACAACTTTTGCTTTTTGATTATCTGATAAAGGAAAGAGTATCTCCTCGCCCATTTGATAATCCCGGTTCGGCCTGTAAACCTGCCCGCGAGATTTTTCTTTTTTCTGGAGCTCTTTTCTAAATAATCGTATATGTTCGTCAATTATCGCTTTCGATAATTCCAACGAAGTCATCGGAACTTCTTTTTCCAGTAAATAATTATAGATGAAATCCAAATCCGACTGGCTGAGGTTCAGATCTTTCCAATTTACAATTGCATTTACACTTTTATCGTTCACAATATATTCCCTTCCCTAATTCGTGATTCACTATTCATTGATTGTTAGGGAAAACTGTTGTTGATCCAAGCCAGTGGATTGACATAGATACCGTTTACTTTTATTTCCCAATGCAGGTGAGGACCGACTGATCTGCCGGTCGAACCTATTAATCCAATTAAATCACCTCGTTTCACTTGTTGACCCGCAGTCACAAAGGTCTCTGACTGATGGGAATATGTTGAATAGACTCCCCAACCGTGATCAATAATGGTGTGTTTCCCATGAATCGGTAGGTCACCGGAAAACAAAACCGTCCCATCAGCCGCGGCATAAATGTAAATATTATTTGCCGTACAAACACCAAAATCTACCCCTGAATGGAAATTCGTATAAGAACCGTCATTATAAGTACGGCGATTTCCAAAGCCGGATACTAAGCAGGGTTCATCTACGGGATAAGACATCCTGTCTCCCCAGGATTTTATCGGTGAGGTTTGAGTTATTCCGGCAAGAGTCGCCTGATCAACTTCATTTGAATGATCTTCCAATGTGGAAGCATCGACTCCCGAGACAACTTCATAAGTAAAGACTCCCGGTTCGACAACAACTTTTTGGCGAATGTCAAAGGATTCGCCGTTCGAATTCGAACCTGAAAGCTGTAAGTCGGTGAGCCCCGTTTCCTGTTCGGCATCAACGCCAAAAAGTGCATACCAATCATTTGATGCGGTATCTTCCTGATAAAAATTCAGGTCTTGATTTAGGATTGCCCCCGATAATGTCAAGGAATAAGGGGTTTTGAGGTGAATCACTTGTGTTTCGCCTTGCATAAGCGGAAGATTTGTTATTTCTATTTGATCGATTAATGGAGAAATCGCATGTACCGGAATATTCAAGTCTTCGGAAACTGTTGAGAATAACAACTGTTTTTCTGCGATATCCCATGAACCGTTTAATCGATTGATCTTGGCTAATTTCTCCGGATTTGTCTTCTGCAAAACGGCTTTTTCAAGGCTTGTTTCACCATTCTCAAAAGTGTCCACAGCCGAGTATCTATTGCCGTTGGTATTTTGAACCAAAATTAATGTGGAACCCACATAGACTTCAGATAAGCTTGAAATCTTGTTTATTTTGAGAATATCGTTGACATCCATGCCGGAAAGAATGCTGATATTGGCCAGGGTGTCTCCTAAATTAACACTTTGCATAAAAATGGTTCCGGATATTCCTTTAAGTGACGGAATTTTGATTCTATCCCCTATGGCTATTGAATTAGGATCCGAGATTTGATTGATCCGAACAATTTCATCAAGAGTTGTAGAAAAACGAGCAGCGACAATTGATAAAAAATCGCCTTCTTGAATTACATATTCTGGATAAATATCGTTGGAATTTTGCCGGTATGCTGAAGTTGTCAATACCGCAAGTAAAATAAGAGACGAAAAAATGATTCTGTTTTTATAAATCATAAAACTACGGTGAGGATTTTACCATAAAAAGAAAATTACTTGTCAAATATCTTCTGATAGGTATCATCCAGTTCATCATTTGCGAGGTGAGTATAACGCTGTGTCACTGCGATATTGGTGTGGCGGGCAAACTCCTGTGCGATTTTAAGGTTTCCGGTTTCATGCAGAACGGTAGTTACAAAATAATGACGAAAAGAATGCGGTGTAATCGTTCCGACCGCGTCTTTCCCAAGGCATTCCGAAACCCTTTCCGAAACGATCAAACGTCCGGTTTTTGTCGTAATAGGCAAAATATTTTTACCGGAACCTTTATCATGACGTGCAAAGACAGGTAATGCAGAAAGCGGGAGCGTACCTGATCCGTCAAGAACGCCTCTTTCATTTAAATAATTGCGCATAGACATGATAGAACGCTTAGAAAATCGAATTACAGCTTGTTTATTCCCTTTTCCGATTATAACTGCTTTATTTCGGAACCAATCAATATCGCCTCTGCGAAGGCCACAAATTTCATGAATTCGGAGTCCTGTATCGGCCAATGTGAGCAAAAAAGCTGAATCTCGGAGATTAATCAATCTTTGAACATCATTTTCCACAGGTTTATCCGGCAAAGTTTCGGCATAGGCTAATACCTTTTCGATTGATTCAATGGGAAATTGCGGGATGCGAATACCGGGTTTTCTGGAACGTTGGGCAATTAACAATTTTACACGATGCATATTTAAATCCGACAAATTTTCCGCTGCTAAAAATTCAAGATAATTTTTGAACACATTTATATAAAGACTTTCGGTCGTCGGAGAATAACTTTTTAAATACTTTGAAAAATCGGAGACAAATTCTTCTGTAATAACGGAAACTGAACTTTCTTTATCAATCTGATTTTCATCCAACATTTCAAGAAAAACATCCAAACCGTTAGAATACGTTCTGGCAGTGTTTTCACTTCTTGATAAGGAAACGTTATCTATAAACATTTTTATGCTTTGAATAATCGATACTTGTGATGCGTCCATAAAACCCTTTCTTTCCTTTATGTGTATGATAAGAGTACTTATCAAACCCTTAGCATTATTATAAACGAATTGCATATAATTTGACAAGGTCTCTACACTCTCTTAAAAATAGTCACAAGGATTTTTCTTACTTTGATTGCTTTACCGACAAAATCTTCTAATGGGTTCAAGAAAAGGGAAAACATGATTTAAAATTCATGTTCATATTTCATTTATAATAAGCTCATGTTTAAAACAAAAAAGAGATGAGGTTGGAGTAAAAGAAATGGAAAAAAAGCCACGTGTTTCAGGAAGCACGATGATTGCTCCCGAAGTAATTGAGACTATCATAAAAATGACAGCGATGGAAACGGACGGTGTCAGTAAAATTCCCGCACAATTAACTCATCAACCGGTAAGGATACGTATCAATGAAGAAAAAAAAATTGATGCGGATGTTTATGTGAGAATCGAATATCCTTATAATGTCATTCATGTCGGCAAAAAATTGCAGGAAAATATAAACCGTGTGATTTCAGAAACGATTGGAATGGAACCGGGCTCAATAAATATTCATATTGAAGATATCGATTATCTTAACAACTCGGAAAAAGAAAGATCCTGACTGAAAATATTATGTCGGAAACAAACAGAGAATTAAAACCAGAAGATCAAGATAATCACAAGACCCTTGATAACAAAGATAATCCAGACTCTTCGCAGGATGAAATTATCGAAAGTGTTGTAATCGATAACATTGAGCTGGATGACCGCACCAGAGCCCGTGGAGTTGCTTTGCAAGTTTTATATGAAATGGATATGTCCGATCATCCGATAAATTTAATCCTTCAGGAGAGAATTCAATCTGTTCCGTTAGATGAACAACAAACAAAGCTGGTTTTAAAAATCGTTCTCGGTCTCCAACCATATATTCACTATATCGACGATTTTATCGAAAAGTATGCCCCGGAATGGCCGATCGATCAAATTGCCGTAATTGATCGGAATATTATTCGAATCGCTGTATGGGAATTTGCTATCGGGGAAATTACACCGATTAAAGTTGCGATCAATGAATCCGTCGAATTAGCTAAGTTATTCGGTTCCGAAAGCTCTCCGAGATTTGTAAACGGTGTCTTAGGAAGCCTGGCGGAACATATCAAAGATATTCAAAAAATAAAATCGTAAATATTTTCGTCCACTTTTTTTGGAAATCATAAATCAGATGTATTTAATTTATTCATAACTGTCATATTTATTTCGGAAAATTCCGAGTATAATCTGATACATTGGAAGTTTTTTTATGAAAGAAATAAATACTTCCCATAATATTTAACACAAATTTTTGTAAAAAAATTCAAAATGGAGGAAAGCTTTATGGAAAATGTAGGTATACCCGGAAAATATGGGCTAGAAAATTACGGTATTAAGAATGCTGGTAAAGTTTATTGGAATGCGGTACCTGCGATTCTGGTTGAAGAATCAGTTAAAAGAAATGAAGGTGTGCTTTCTCCGGATGGCGCTTTGATGGTTAACACCGGTAAATATACCGGCAGATCACCTAACGATAAATTTATTGTTGACAATGGTACAGAGGAAGAGAAACACATTGATTGGGGCAAAGTAAATGTTAAAATGTCCCCCGAGCATTTCAATAAAATTTACGACAAGGTGTTAGGGTATGTTCAAAACCGAGATTTATTTGTAGCTGATTTGGTTGCGGGAGCAGATCCTGTCTATCGGTTGCCCATGAGAATTATCACTGAATTTGCATGGTCAAACTTATTTATAACTGATATGCTGATTCGCCCGTCATTAGAAGAACGGATCGGACAAGTTCCCGGATTTACAATTATTTGTGTTCCCGGCTTGGAAGCGATTCCCGAAGAAGACGGCACGCATTCGGGAGCATTTATTATTGTAAATTTTGCAAAGAAACTGGTTCTAATCGGCGGCTCTCATTACGGTGGAGAAATAAAGAAATCCGTATTCACTGTTATGAATTTTATTCTCCCATTAAAGGGAGTAATGACCATGCACTGCTCCGCTAATGTCGATAAGAAAACCGGTGATTCGGCTTTGTTCTTTGGATTATCCGGTACCGGAAAAACCACTTTGTCTTCCGATCCCAATCGTTTATTAATCGGAGACGATGAACATGGCTGGAGTGACACAGGTATTTTCAACTTTGAAGGCGGATGCTATGCAAAGATGATCAAATTGAGTAAGGAACATGAACCGCTCATTTGGAATGCAGTTCATCGATTCGGTGCCTTACTTGAAAATGTTGTATATGATCCGGCAACGCGAGTCATTGATTTTGACAGCGACGCGCGAACCGAAAATACCCGGGGCGCTTATCCTATTCATTTTATTGACGGGATCGTAGAAAACGGACTCGGTCCGCACCCGACGAATATCTTTATGTTGACTGCGGATGCAACCGGCGTACTTCCTCCTTTATCGAAACTTGATAACAACCAGGCAATGTATTACTTTATGTCCGGTTACACTTCAAAATTAGCCGGAACCGAACGTGGAATTACCGAACCGCAGCCAAACTTCTCTGCATGCTTCGGTTCACCGTTCCTTCCTCTTCATCCTTCGGTTTATGCGGAATTACTCGGCAAGAAAATTCATGAACATCATGCGAATGTATGGCTACTGAATACCGGATGGTCCGGCGGTCCTTATGGAATCGGGAAACGTTTCAGCTTACCTTACACTCGAGCATTTGTGACTGCGGCATTGAACGGTGAAATGGCAAATGTAGAATTTGTCAAAGAACCGTTCTTCGGATTATTGATTCCTAAGACCTGCCCGGGTGTTCCTTCGGACGTATTGAATCCGCGCAATACTTGGGAAGATAAGGCTGCATATGATGTTGCCGCAAAGAAACTTGCTGCTGCTTTTATTGAAAATTTCAAAAAATACGAAGCAAAAACAGCAAAAGATATTATTGAGGCAGGCCCGAAGGCTTAACTCGGAATTTGGTTATAAAAAAAAGCACGAATCGTATCGATTCGTGCTTTTTTTATAAAATGTCCGGACTCAATTTGTTTGGTATCATATGACGCTTCCCGGTAATTCCTTCGACGTCTAATTTTAATATCACCACTCTATCCAACAAAATCGGATCATAATTTGCGAAAGATAAAGGCACCTTTGAAAATCGATTTATAAGAATTTTCAGGCCTTCCTGTTTTCCAAGATTGTCGGAAATTATTTTGATTCTGCCAAATCCCACTACACTTTCATAAAGTGTACTCATTTTACAAGGTATCTCTGATTCTGAATTTGTGACTCCATAAGACTTATCCGCTTCGAAACCGACATGAGCATTCTGTCGAATCAATTCGATTTTTCTTCCTTGATTTGCTGAATGGAAAAAGAACGTAATCTTGTTCTCATGAGATAAAAAATAGGCGAAGTTCAGAGGAATAATATATGGATAAGGGTTATCGAAAATAGCTATGCGCATAATCTCGATACTGTCCAATATTTTAGCAATTTCTTCGACCTCGCTGATTTCCCGATCTGTTCTTCTCATAAATTCCTCTTCTATAACAGAATATAAAAAATCGCTCCTGAAACAAAGAATGGCACCAACGGAATCGTCATAAAATTCGGTTTTTTCAGAATCTTTAAAATTCCTGCGGTGATTCCGGAGAGAATCAATGCAAACGAAAGCGCACCCAAACCATTGATGAATCCCAGCGCAAAACCGAGGACGGTTCCGAAAAGTACATCCCCAAATCCAAACGGGACGATTTTTCCTTTATATATTTTTTTGCCGATAACAAACAGAATATATAAGATAAGAAAGTTGAACAACGCCCCTAAGAAATTGTTAATCCCGATTTTTTGAGTAATACCGGGAAAAATCACAAACAGAACAAAAACGATCAGCAATAAAATTGGAATTTTATAGAAAAGGATGTCGAAGTTTGCGATTAATACCAAAATAATCCAAGCTGTTTTTGATAGTTTTGCGGACGGAAGAAAATTATTTTGTATGAGAAAACTATAGATAATCCATGAAAAAACAAAACAGATTATAACGTCAGTTCTTAAGAAACCGGCTATTTTCCCTTCATTATTCGGTTCGTTTGGATAACTTTCATTTCCGCTTGTCGGCAAAATAAACTTCCGAAAACAATTTGCTGCCAACACCGTGGCAACGGAGATGCCGAAGATCTGAAGGATTGAATGAACCCACATATTAAAATAAAAGTGGCGAGGGTGGGAGTTGGACCCACGACAAAGGGCTTATGAGTCCCCTGCTCTGCCACTGAGCTACCTCGCCGTAAGCGCTTGAAATAATACTATAGGGAGTAAATTTTGTCAAACCGTTTTTCTCGTAAATCGGTATCATAAAATAAATTAAATCAAATACGATAAGATAGATTCATATTTACCGCTTCCGATAATAATATGATCCAGCATCGTTATTTCCAGTAAATTTCCCGCCTCCTGGACGCTTTTTGTAACAGCAATATCAGCGGCGCTCGGTTTCGGATCACCGCTCGGATGATTATGGACCAAAAGAATAGCGGCAACATTCCTGGTAATCGGCTTTCGGAAGACTTCACTGATCCGGACAGTCGAGCTATTCAGAGATCCTTTGTACAATCTGTCAATTGCAACCAATCGATGCCGTGTATCAACATTTAAGACCCATAATTCTTCATGATCAAATGCTGACATCTCATAGCTGACTAAATCAAAGACATCTTGTGAAGAATTTATAATCAGTCTATCATTTTCTTCCTGTAATCCGGCCAATCTTTTTCCCAGTTCAACCGCAGCTAAAACCTGAGAGGCTTTCGCTTCACCGATTCCTTTTGCATTTTTTAATTCTTCAAAAGAAATTTTCTTTAATCCACCGAGTCCGCCATATGAATTTAATATTCGTTTAGAAAGATCAATAACATTTTCTCCTGCCGTACCGGTCCGTAAAAGGATCGCAAGCAGTTCGTAATTGGAAATTGAACCCGGACCGACTTTTATCAAACGTTCCCTCGGTCTTTCATTTATTTCCATATCACTGATACGATTGTGATATACATAATCAATTTCTTTTGCCATTATAGAAGACCCCGAATCGTAGATGATGAAAGTATAAAAGCACTTTTTATTTTACCTTATCGGAGGCATATAATATTATAATTATACTAAATATATAGTAATTATACTTTAAAAACGTAAAAAATGAAAACCATGTCTTTATGCTATAATTTTGTTTTTAGAGGATAGTTCATGGATATTGATCCACAAATTTTATCAAACATTGTTCAAATACTGACTACGCTGGGGATTGCGTTTCTTACGGCATTATGGTTGAGCATTCTTTTTTGGGTATTCCGTGATATTCGTCATCGGACAAGAGATCCTTTTATGATTATTTTGGCGGTAATCCTGGTAATTATTTTACCGATTGTCGGTGTGGTTATTTATTGGATTATTCGTCCGAATCAAACGATCGAAGAAAAATACCAAGCTGCTTTGGAAGAAGAAGCCCTTCTTCAAGAGTTGGATAAAAAACCGAAATGCCCGGGATGCGGCAGAAATGTGGAACCGGATTGGATTCTTTGTCCCGCATGTCATACGCGTTTAAATAAACTCTGCATTTCTTGCGGAAAAGTTCTTGAACTTCCATGGAATCTTTGCCCTTATTGCGGAACACCCCAACAAAAAACTTTCAGATCAGAACAAAGTCAATAATCTGTTATTCAATCGAAAACGAAAAAAAGGAAGACCTGAGTGAAAATTTACGCAATGATCAATCAAAAAGGAGGGGTTGGAAAAACCACAACTGCGATTAATCTCGGGTCCTCCCTTGCCGCTTTAGGAAAAAAAGTACTGGTGATCGATATCGACCCGCAAGCAAATGCTACATCTTCCTTGGGTATGGATAAGAATGAAGTTCGTTATGGGACTTACCAGGTTTTGATCGGTTCTGTTCCCATAACCCCTCATATAATCGAAAATCGAGATTTTCACCTTTCTATCCTTCCCGCCTCACCGGCATTATCGGGAGCGGAAATAGAGTTAATTGATCTTCCCAATCGGGAAAGCATGCTGAAAAATGCTTTAAAACCGATTCAAGAGAAATTTGATTATATATTAATCGATTGTCCCCCATCATTGAGCCTATTGACGATCAATGCGCTGGTCGCATCAAAAGACGGTGTTATTATTCCGGTACAATGCGAATACTTGGCATTGGAAGGATTAGGACAACTCACGAACACGATCAATCAGGTACGTAAATCTTTTCCTGAGGTTAATGTCAGAGGGGTTCTTTTGACAATGTATGATGGACGGACAAGGCTCGCTCTTGATGTGGTAAATGAAGTAAGAAAGTTTTATCCGGATAAGGTTTTTGAAAGCATTATTCCGAGAAGCATCAGAGTAGCGGAAGCCCCGTCTTACGGGCAGCCGATTAACTATTATTCGAAAGACAGCTCTGCGAGTAAAGCATATGACGCACTGGCAAGAGAAATTTTGGCGCAGGATCAGAAATAAAAATCAGGGAGGGAATGAAAATGTGTGCTCAACGAAAAGGCGGTTTAGGGCGCGGCTTAGGAGCTTTATTACCTGTCTCTGATAATGAGATTTCCGATGAATCGGTCAGAATGGTTGATGTTTCGGTAATTCAGTCAAATCCTCATCAGCCGCGGGTCGATTTCAATGAAGATGAGTTAAAAGAACTAACCGACTCTATTTTAGAACACGGCGTAATACAACCATTGATTGTAACGCCGGAGGATAACGGAAAATATACATTAATTGCCGGAGAAAGACGATTGCGAGCCGCGATTGCCGCCGGATTAAGTATGGTACCTGTCATCACACGCTCCGCTACCGATCAGGATCTGTTAGAAATCGCTTTAATAGAGAATGTTCAGCGAGAAGACCTATCTCCACTTGAAACAGCGGAAGCATATCGTAGCCTCGAAGTCAATTTCAATTTAACACATGACGAGATTGCAAAAAAAGTCGGAAAAAACCGTGTTTCCGTTACGAATACCATTCGTTTGCTAAAACTCCCGGAAAAAGTCAGAAATGCTCTTTCCAATCGAATGATCAGTGAAGGGCATGCACGGGCTCTTCTTGCCCTTAATACCGAAGTACAACAACTATCCGCCTTACAGACTATTCTTCTTCATAATTTGAATGTCCGACAGACTGAAGAATTAGTGAGAAGGATGAGCGGAGAAAAGACCGGTAAAGAAGATAAAAAGAAAGAAAACTCACCCGAAATCAAGTCGATTGAGGAACAGTTGATGCAGTCGATCGGAACGCGTGTCTCACTTCACCCCGGAAAAAAAGGCGGAACAATCCATATTCATTATTATTCGGATGAGGAACTGGAAGATTTAGTGGATCGTTTTACCGGAAGGTGATCCATGACATTGAAAATAACCCGGATCTCGCCTCATCAAGCGATCACTCTAAGAGAATTAAATAAAAAAGCAATCTATTTTCATAAACACTTTGATTGGCTTGAGCCGGAAGATATTGTTTCCGATGGTTTATGTTATTCGCTTCTGGAAAATGATATTCCGATTGCCGGCAGCGGTTTTTCTCCGGAGATTGATCAAACGCACTGGTTACAATTTTTTTCCGTTTGGGAAGAGGGCTACAGTGTTGCCAAGGTATGGAAATACTTTTGGGAAAATTGTATAAAGCTGCAAATTTTTTCCGAGAAAACGATATTGTCAATCCCGGCTGATGATTTGATGAATTTCTTTTTACAACATTCCGGTTTTAAACAAAAAGGAAATATTATCTATTTTGAAGGTGAAAAAGAGATAATTTCCGACCATCTTCTACAAAACAAGCAAAATGCAACTCTGCTTCCATTAACAGAATCGAATGTAAAAGAAATTATTGATTCCGTCGAAGTGGCATTTTCAAAAGTTTGGCGATTATCCGAACTCAATCTAACTCGGGCGATACAAGCTTCGAATATTGCATTTTTTCTTCGCGATAAAAACCAATCCGTCGGATATCTTCTTGCTCTTCTTGAAGAAGATTCAATTCATATTTCAAGGATTGCCGTCAGTCCGAATTATCAATCACGCGGATATGGGAAAGAATTAATGTGGATCTTGCTGAACCGGTTTACACCGAAAAATGTCAATGCTTTTTCGGTAAATACCTATTCAAATGACGGAAATGCTGTTCGATTTTATCAAAATCTCGGTTTTTACCGAACGAACCAAATTTACCCGGTATATTATTTGAAAATTCCTAAAAATTGAAATGAGTTGTTATCCAGAATAGAAAAGGCGTGATAAAGAGAGCAGGAATCATGCTGGATACACGAATTTTTTTGATATTTAATAAGCTCGATATTGCGATTGCCCCGAGCATAACGCCACCTACCGCTGTCATTCCGGCAATCATGGAATCATTCATAATCGATTGGGCTTGTTCCGCAAGAAGTGTTATCGTTCCTTGATAAATGAAAATCGGGATTACCGAAAAAGCGACACCGATTCCCATGGTTGTGGCAAATACAATAGAGGTTACCCCGTCTAATATGGATTTAATTAATAACAATTGATAATCGCCTGTCAAACCATCCTGGATGGATCCCAAAATACTGACCGGTCCGATTGCAAAAAGCATTGTGGCAGTCAGAAATGCCTGTATAAATTTTTGTCGATCCTTTCCGTAATCCGATCGGGTATTTTTATCTACAAAAGATTGAAACCAACCTCCTAAATTTTCCAATCCTCTTTCGATATTCGTTAATTCTCCGATAATTGTTCCGATGACTAAACCGATCAGGCACACTACACTGTCTTCGGATTTCAGAAACATGCTGAGACCTAAAAAAAGAGTAAATATTCCTATCCCAGAAATAATGGTATTTCTGATTTGTTCATTAATCCGTTTCCCGAAAAAAAGACCAAAGAAGGTTCCGACAAGTATTCCTGCAACATTAATAATTGTTCCGATCATAGAATTATTTTCCGAATATAAGTTTATTTAAGAAATCGAATCGATCAAATGATTGTTTTTCTTCCCGAATAAATTGGATGTTATTCGGAATTTTTCCCAGTGAATTCATCCGAAAGTGTCGTTCTTGAAACCAGATACCAGGATTCTATATTTTGGAATCGGTCTGCTGTACGATATATGGGACCGATACTGACTCCCTTAACTTGTTTGTCTACCGCAAAGTTATAAACCGGGTTGAACAAAGGCAGAGCCGGTAACTCTTCCGCAAAAACCACCTGAAAGTTTCGATAAAGCCGCTCTCTCTCGGCCTGATCTGTTTCTACGCGAGCGGTTTCCAAATATTGACTGATTGTCCGATTATTCCATTGGGAATAATTTTGACCGGTCGATACTTGAGTCTGATCCCAAAAAGGATAAGGATCAGGATCAGGAAAGTCGGATAAATTCAGATCAATCAAAGCAGCTTCATAATCCCGCTCTTCCAATCGAACATTGATTAATTCGTCATATGGAACAGCTTCCAGATTCACCAAAATATTAATTGCCGCCCAGTCTTGTTGAATACTTTCGGCAATCTGGCGATGTTTGTCATCGTCCGGGTATAACAACGTAAAGTTAAGTGTTTTCCCGTCCTTTGAACGAACTTGATCCTGCTCGTTCGCAAGAATGTATCCGGAAGATTTTAACAGCTCTTTGGCTTTGTAAGAATCGTATTCGACTTTCGGGATGTTATCGTAATATGCCCAGTTACCGTACAGTATCGGTCCGTGAGCAATGATTGCCTGTCCGTGAAGGATGTTATTCACGATTTTTGAGCGATTCAACCCCATTAACATTGCCTTTCGAACATTTTTATCCTGAAAAAAATCGACATTACCGTTATCCAAATTCATAAAAACCATAGTCTGAATCGGTAATCTGGACGTATATAGCGCTAAATCCGGTTCTGTTAAAGCGGATTCGAGTACATCCTCGGAAATATAGCTGATTCCGTCAACCAATCCTTGCTGGTATGCCTGAAAAGCCAAAATGCTGTCTTGATAGTAATTGATATGGATCTCTTCCAAGTATGGCTTTTTTCCATAATAGAGAGCGTTATTTTTCAAAATAATTCCGGTAATATTACTTCCGTTCAGAATCAGATCATCTAAAATGAAAGGACCGCTCCCGATCGGCTGAATGTTAACTTTTGAATCTACCATCTGTTCAAAAGTCATATTTCCCCAGATATGTTTTGGCAGGATGCCGACAGATAAATAATCCAAAAACGGAGCATATGCCGATGCGAGGACAAATTGAACTGTTTGGGAATCGATTGCTTTAATTTGAATTTTGTTCCAAAAATCGATTAAATCATCCGGAATATATCCGTTCCCCTTTTTTAACATCTCATAGGTAAAAACTACATCATCAGCGGTAACGGGTTGGCCGTCGTGCCATTTTGCATTTGGATTCAATGCGAAATTATAGGAAGTGCCATCCATTGAAATTGCCCAGCCTGCTGCAAGATCCGAAACGGGTAATCCTCTGTTATCAAATTTTATCAACCCGCTATAAACTAATCGGCAGACGTCTTGGTCCGCATTATTGTAAAAAGACAGAAGGGGATTCATTCGCTGAATATTTCCCACCAAGCCTTCTCGGTAAATACCACCCATCGTCGGTTGCGATTCAAACATCTGAATCGGTCCGTTTGATGTGTCACTGAGAAGTAAAATGCCTACTACCAATCCGGTCAGGAAAATAATTACCAACTGCCATCTGATTTTTTTCATAAGACTATTTTACCTGTATCGGCTATGAATCTCATTACTTTTTATCTTTTGATTAATATTTTGTGAGTAAAAGTCTAAAAACCGAAAAAAAGGGTGTCTCTCGATATCTGAGACACCCTTGAACCTGAGTAAATTAGAAAGCAAGAATTCTGACGAGAACGAAAATTATTAAAAGGGCGCTAAATCCGATGGTCATGTAAAAAAGTACTTTTTCAATCCCTCTTCGGGCAGAAAAAACGGCACCGGGTTCTCCACCCGCAATACTTCCCAAACCGCTGCCGCGGTTCTGTAATACGACACAAATGACCGTCGCTATCGAAGTTATAATGAGCGCAATATCTAAAAAGTTTTTCATTCATCCCCTCCCGCAAAATCTTAACGGTATGATTATATCTATATTACATGAAAACGGCAAGAAGAATGAGAGAGGTTGTGTTATTGTCCGGCGCAAATGGAAGAAATCACAGTAAACTTACATAATCATTCGGTTATTTCAGATGGTACGGGAAATTACTACGAGATCGCACAAGCAGGTTTAAACGCAAAAATCGATGTCCTTATCATTACAGATCATAATGTAGTCGTTCGGGGTAAAGATTCCTATTATTACCGGGAGGGAAATAAATTATTATTGTTAATCGGTGAGGAAATAAATGATCCTATCGGAGTCCCCGGTAATCACCTGATTATTTTAAACAGTTCACGAGAGTATGCATCCGCTGCATCCGATCCGCAAACGGTCATCGATTCGGTCAATAAAGAAAGAGGGATAACAATACTGGCTCATCCTTTCGAAAATGCAAAAAAGCAGTTGCATATGAAAAGTTTTCCTTGGTCTGACTGGAGCGTACATGATTTTTCGGGTTTGGAAATATACAACTTTATGAGCCGGTTCAAATGCGGTGTCACAAATTTCTTTTCATTACCGGGCCACTACTTACGGCCGATTAATTTTCAGATGGGAGCAGATGAAAACACACTTGCAAAATGGGATGAATTATTATCCATGGGATACAGAGTCAGCGGATTCGCAGGATCGGATTCTCATCGCTTTCAAAAAAAAGTCGGTCCGAAAACTTTTAAGATCTTTGACTATGAATTGACCTGTCGTGCATTAAACAACCATGTTTATATTCCCAAACCATTAGTCGGTGATGTTGAAGAAGATAAAAAAGTTATTTATGCAGCCTTACGAAATGGCTGTTTTTTTGTAGGGGCGGATATGATCACTTCCACTGCAGGCTTCAGTTTTCGAGCCGATACAGAAACCGGCATATATTATCCGGGAGCACGAATTCCGATTGGGAATAGTGCTACATTAAAGATTCGAATTCCGGAAAAATCTATCTGCCGATTAATTAGCAACGGAAAAGTGTATAAACAATGGGAAAGTGTTCAATCGGTTCCGATAACAATTACAGAACCCGGCTATTATCGAGTCGAATGTTATTTACCCTATAAAAACAAGTTGAGAGGATGGATTTATTCCAATCCGATTTATTTTTTCAAAGGATAATTTTTTCGATGACTACTACGAACAATGTTATTCGATTCCTTTCTTCAAAAAAAATCGATTTTCAGGTTTTTGAATCTGAACCGGTTCGGCGAAGCGCGATGGAGACAGCCGCTCTCTATCACTTGGATCCTATGATTGTATATAAAACAATCGTCGCATTTAATCCGATCCGGAAAAAATATTTGCTTTGTATCATTCCGGCACCCTATGAAGTAAATTTAAAAAAATTAGCGTCGGCGATTGGTGAAAAAAAAGCGGCCATCGTCACGCAACATGAAGCTGAAGTTTTAACCGGTCTTGAAGCCGGAGGGATTTCTCCTTTTGCGTTGTATCATAAAGGGTTTCAAATTTGGGTTCATGAAACTATCAGGGATCAGGAAAAAATCTCAGTTTCCGGAGGCCGGCGCGGATTATCCGTCCTTCTATCAACGGGTGATTTCATTCAGGTTTTGCAGCCGAAAATTGCCGATATAGCCGATATTCAACAGGACATACAAAGTTCCGAATGATAAAAACAACCCGATATACATTCGTCATTTTAATCGTCCTGATTGTGTTGGCTGCGGTTTGGTTTCAATTCATACCCGGTGATACTTCTCATCATCTTTTTTTGATCGGTTACGCTTTCTGCCACCAGAACCCGGAGCGCTCACCATTTGCCGGTACAAATCAATTTACTTTTTGTTATCGATGCACCGGCTTGTATGTCGGTATTTTGCTGGCAGCACTTTGGTCCTTTCCTCTTCGTAAATCGATAAATTTATTTTCGAAACCCCTCTGCATTTATGTGGGTTTGAGCCTTCTTTTTTACCTTACAGACAGTTTGAATGCGTCCTTTTTACTTCCGTTATTCGGATTGCGACCGATATATAAAGATCAAGAAATGATTCGATTTTTAAGCGGATTTTTTATGGGGACAGCTTGTTCCGTAATGATTCTTTCAATATTTTCACGGCTTTTCTACCTTCATCCCGCTGTCGATAAAAAAACCGAAAAAAGGAATTTGCAATTGTTCGGATTTCTTATTTCCGGTTTTTTTGTGACTTATATCCTTTTTAAGGGTGAAAATATATTCTTTAAAAAGATTTTGAACTTTCTGTGTTCAATAACAGCACTTTCCTTCCTGTCTGTTCTTTATTCGATTTTGATATTGATTTTCTCAAAGACTGAAAACGAGTATCGTTCGATTTGGGAAGGGAAAAATATTCTTTTAACCGGGTTATTTTTCTGTTTTGTACAAGTCGGTTTGTTAACTCTCGTAAGATTCCGTCTCACAGATACATGGAGTTGGTTTGTTAAATCAAAAGTGCCAATAGATCTTCCGGCGAATAAAAAAGTTCTATTTCTGTCCCCGCTTGGAATTTTTTTTCATTAATAACGGAAAAAACGGTTCCGGGAGCTATTTCAACATGGGTTTCGTAATTCGAGCCCTTAAATATACTTTCTTTGATGATCCCTTTGATCGAAAAATCCGCATCATTTGTAAGTTGAAGTTTTTCATCTCGAAACAGAATCCATATTTTTTGTCCTTCCACCAAAGGATATTCCAGCGGAATGGTCAAATAAATTGTTCGATCATTAAGTTTTAATAGAATTTGAGAGTCAGTGACGCCGGTTGCAGGCAACAAATTATTTAAGCCTAAAAATCTTGCCACCCATACCGATTTCGGTCTTAAGAATATGTTTTCGGGTGTATCTGTTTGAACAATTACACCGTCATGCAACAAGGCAATACGATCGGCGATACTGAAAGCTTCGTCTTGATCATGAGTGACATAAACTGACGGAATTCCGTTTTCCCCCAGTATTCTACGGAGCTCGGCTAATAAAGAAACACGCAAAGTATGATCCAGTGCCCCCAACGGTTCATCTAACATTAAAAGATGTGGTTGAGGAGCCAACGCTCTTGCTAAAGCCACTCTTTGTTGCTCACCTCCGGATAATTCTGTGACCTTCCGATTTGCAAAACTTTCCATCCCGACTTGCTTTAACAATTTTTCAACTATGGGAGGGATCTTTTCGGAATTAACCTTATTCATTTCTAATCCGAAAGCAATATTTTCAAAAACAGTCAAATGAGGAAATAGTGCATAATCTTGAAACATTAATCCAAAATTTCGTTTGAATGGGGGAACATTTAAAATGCTGACGCCGTTCCAAAAGATATCCCCGTGATCAGGTTTCTCCAAACCGGCAATAATTCGTAAGAGCGTGCTTTTTCCGCTGCCGCTCTTTCCTAAAAGGCATAGAATTTCATGATCCGCTAAATGGAGGTTCAGATTTTCTAAGAGAGGCGTCTTTTCATATTGGTACGAAATATCTTTAAGCTGTAACATCAGTTATTAAATCTCACTTCCCGATTCTTTTCGGCTGAAAAATCATTGCTTTTGAAAAGAATTACTTTCAAGGATAAACGTGCCCACTAAACAAAAGGTCATCAGAATTGTTGAAATTGCCATTGCTTGACCATAGTTTGAAGCACCGGGTTGGCCAAGAAAACGATAGATTGCAATCGGAATGGTAGGTCGGTCCGGCATGGATAGAAAAGATGTGGCTCCGAATTCTCCCAAAGATATGGTGAAAGAAAAAATCCCGGCATTAATCATCGCCCGCCTTAAGATGGGGATATCGATTTTCAAAAATACTTTCCAAGGATTCGCTCCCAATACGGTCGCCGCATGATGCAGAGAGATCGGAATATTTTGAAGAACAGGTTGCAAAGAACGAATAACAAAAGGCAATCCGATTAAACTGTGTGCCAGAGGAATTAATAGAGGATTATTGATTTTATGGCTGAAATATAGCAGATAACCTAATCCCAGCGTAACTGCGGAGGTACCGATCGGAAATAAGAAAATCATGTTTATTTTCTTTGTCCAAGGATATCTGTCCCCGGCAAAGGTGACCATCAAACCGATCATCAAAGAAATAAAAGAAGCTATGGTTGCATTCAACAAAGAATTTCCGACCGCCAAAATAGGAGGAACATAAAAAAAGGAATTTCGTTCATTAACAAAAAGTTTTTTATAATACTCCGTTGTCCAAGCGACTGACTGAGAATCATAAACAACAAAAGAACGAATAACTAGACCCAGCAGCGGTGAAACCAGAAAAACAGCAACCATAAAAAGAATCAAAATGATGATGATTTTTTCGGATGGTTTAGTCGGTTTTTTCATATTTTCTTCGGAAACATGAGGCATACGGTTGGACTGAATGTTCTTACCGATTTTATTCTCGATAGAAGTTACGGCGACCGTAACAATAATTTGCAGAATTGAAAGCAGACCGGCAACCGGAAGATTGAATAATTGAAGAGCTTGTTGTGCTATTTCGACTTCAATCGTCCTGAATTTGGCCCCCCCCAACAAAAGCACTACACCGTAGCTGGTGAAATCAAACAAAAAAACGAGCAACATTGCAGAGAAAATTGCCGGTTTTAATAGAGGAAAAGTAATTTTCCAAAATGTTTGCCATGGTGTGCATCCCAAGGTGCTCGCCGCATTTTCCAATTTGATATCGATATTTTCCCAGGCATTTCCGACAATCCGCATTACAACGGATATATTGTAAAAAATATGCGCGATTAATATAATCCAGATTGTGTTTATTAATTGAATGGGCGGTTGAGAAAATCCATGTTTTTGCATCAAATAAACATTCAATAAACCTTTCGGACCGATCAATGCATTAAATGCAGCAGCGGTTACTACGGTAGGCAAGATAAAAGGGACGGAAAATAAGGATTTGAGAAATTTTTTACCGATAAATTTGTAACGTGAAAAGATCCATGCAACCGGCATGCCGAGTATCATGGTCAGAATCATGGATAAAACAGCTTGCCAAGTTGTGAAACCGAAGACTTTTCCGATTTTGTCCCAATTAATATGAAAGTCTTCTAAGAATTGAGTAATGACTGTTTGAAAAATTGTACATAAGGGAAGTAAATAGAATAAAAGAAAGAATCCGACCGGAATAAGGAGCAGCAAACTGCCTTTTATAATTGAAGTAACGGATGATGTTTTTCTTTGAGCGGTCACTGTTTTGATAACCCCGTCTCTGATTATAGCATTTCATCCGGATGAGAAAAATTCTGTTTAGATCGTATTGAATTGACGAAAACATCGATTTATGGTTATAAATGGGGTATGAAAAAAAGAAATCTGTTTTGGGAAGTTTTCTTGTTTATCGGTATCAGTGTCTTATTGTTAGGATGTGATACAAAGCGAAATGAATTAATTCGGGGGTTCTTTTATACGGAAACCCCCATTCCTCCTACACCAACCGTTACGATTACTCCGACTTTATCTCCCACGTCGATCCCCACTCCGTTACCGGAATATCGAATTGACCAAGCCGATAAATATCTGTTAGTCGGAGATTATGATAACGCGATAAGCGAATATGAAAAAGTTCTTTCCTCCAATCCTGAGGAACCTTATTATGCCGCTTCGGTTTTAGGGAAAGCTCGTTCTTATTATTTCAAGCGTGACTATGAGAGCTGCCAAAATACGTTGATCGATGGCTTGAATACGATTAAAGAAAATTCCAACAAACCTGATTTGTGGTTTCAAATGGCGGATTGTGTTCACGAATTGGACTTATATGAGGAAGAAATCAATGCATTGAATGAGTTTCTGAAATTACGTCCTGATACACAAATGCGATCCGAAATATATGAGCGGATCGGTGACAGTTATTATTCTCTCCAATCTTATAAGGAATCTCAAAATGCTTACCTATCGGCAGTTGAAGGCACCGATATGGAAGAATCGAGCTGGATATGGATGAAAATTGCCGATACCTATTCCGTTCAGGAAGATTATACAAATGCGTTGAAGACGTGGCTTGACCTTTATGATCTTTCGACCGATGACACTCAAAAAGCAAGAATCGATTCACTTTTAGCGGATGTGTACCTGAAACTGGATTCCCCGGAACAAGCATATGCCCGATATCAAGATGCCGTAAATAATTTTCCGCGAACATATGACAGTTATTTAGCTCTGTTGACTTTATTAAATTCAGATCAGACTGTCAATGAATATCAGCGTGGTTTGATTAATTACTATCAAGGTCAATATGCCCTTTCATCCGAAGCTTTTCATCGTTATATAGAAAGCAACCCGGCTCACAATGGATCAGCTTACTATTATATCGGTCTCAATCAAATGTTTCTGGGTGATTATCAGAGCGCAGTCGAAACATTTGCTACATTGATTGAAAACTATCCCGATAACCAATTTTATGCTTCAGCTTGGGATGAGAAATCATATGTTGAATGGTATTATCTGGAGAATTTTGCGCAGGGTGCTCAAACGCTAATCGATTTTGTTAAGTTACATCCGGATTATCCTGAAGCACCGGGATTCATCTATGAAGCGGGAAGAATTTTTGAACGAGGAGATCGTTTAACTCAGGCTGCGACACAATGGGAGCGATTAATCGATGAATATCCCTTATATGAAAACAGTATCGATGCATTGTTTTTATCCGGAATTTGTCGGTATCGTACAAAAAACTATGACGCTGCCCTTTCCACATTTAATCGTTTGCTTTTGGTCAGCACACAACCGGCGGACATCGCGAGGGCACATTTCTGGATCGCAAAAGTTTATGATAAAAAAGGAGAAAGTGGGAGCGCGAAGCAAAATTACGAATCGGCCGCTCAGGATTCGCCCACCGATTATTATACCGAACGTGCAAAGGAAATTCTTGCGGGGAAAAAACCACTATCTTTTTCGGAGAATTACAACCTTACGACAAATCTGTCCCAAGCCCAGGTGATCGCGGAACAATGGATGCGATTAACATTTTCGATTCCGGACGAAGTGCCGCTGGATCAACCGGATGCGTTATTATTGGATTCGGATTATCGGCATGCCGATGAGCTTTGGGAATTGGGGCATTATCAAGATGCAATCGCGATGTTTGATGCGGTACAACTCAAATATGAAAACGATCCGGTAAACTCTTTCAGACTATTAAACAGGCTTGTTTCACTCGGAGCGTGGCGACCGGCGGTTTACACAAGTCGACAGATTCTTACATGCGCGGGTCTGATCGAAGATGCGCGAACATTGGAAGCCCCGAACTACTTCAATTGGATTCGTTACGGGACATGGTTTAATGAAATCGTCCTAAAAGTTTTTGATCAATATAAAATTCATCCGTTCATTCTCTACGGTTTGATGCGACAGGAAAGTATGTATGATCCGTGGATTTCTTCTTCAGCCGGAGCATCCGGTCTGATGCAAATTATGCCGGCAACCGGTCTTGAATTATCTAAAAAATTACAATGGCCGCCAAATTACGCCGACAGCGATTTATTACGGGCAACGGTCGCGATTAATTTTTCCGCCGATTACCTTTCGACACAACACGACTATTTCGGAAATGATAATTTCTATATGCTTGCTTCTTATAATGCCGGGCCCGGAAGCACCTCCGGTTGGGTAGATAAAGCCGAGAATGATCCTGATTTATTCTTAGAGATTATTCGTTTTGAAGAAACGCGTACCTATATCCGAAATGTTTACGAATATGCAAAAATGTATGAAAGATTCTACGGCGTAGATTGATAGCTCAGGAAGATTCGATCAAATTTCGAGTAAATTTAATAGCACCTTCGCGATCCGTTATCAAATTTTCAATTTGAGCTTCTAAAATCGCATTTTTCAGCTCCCCGATTTCAGGACCGGCCGGAATATTAAATAGTTTACTTATCTGATCACCTGAAAGAAGCGGCTTTGGTTTGATGATCGTATCAAAGTGATTAAACCAAGCATCAAAATATCTTGCAGCATGGTCCAACACTTTCGTCCATTGAGCGGAATCCCTTAATATATCTTTATTAATATGTGTTTCAATTAATTTCAGAAAAATACCGTCGATTCCGTAATCGCCGAATTTTTGGAAATATCGATATATAACTACATCCGAATATTCCTCTAAATTGAACAGAGAGTGAAGTTCCATAAATGCTTCATAGGATTTGATAATGAGCTTCATTTCCGCTGTACTGAGTAACATTTTCTTTGACCGTGATTTTAATATCTCACTTACGGATCGAGAATTCTCCTCCGTTCGATAAAATCTCGCAATGATTGAGAATATCAGAAGCGATCTTCTTTCATGAATTAGATTATTATCATGATAGAAAAACTCATTGAGCTGATCACGAAAGGAACCTAACTTTAATACAGCCATTCCGGAAATAAGATTTGATGATTCGTCTTCTCTAAATTCCCGAGCTAATATATTTATTAAATGTTCGGCTGAACGTAGCCAATCATATAGCGCTTCATCATTTGTCGGATTTTTACCCGGAAAAAGGAAGTCGAGGAATGCATATTTATCAAGCAATCGGACAGCGGTAACCGTTTTTTCTCCATCTAAGATTTTGAACAGCTCATCACGATATCTTTCGACGGATGCGACAGACAGGAAAGGCCGGATTTCATTAAGTGCATGGATTAAGTCGCCATCCATTGTCAAATCATAATCCACTGCCATGCGGATCGCCCTCATTCCTCTGAGCGGATCACTTTTTATGCTTTCCAGATTGCACATGCGCAGCTTCTTCTCTTTCAGATCGGATACACCGCCCATGGGATCGATAAATTTATTCTTTTGAATGAAATCGATTGCAATCGCATTTATTGTAAAATCACGTGAATATAAATCTTCTTCAAGAGTTGAACCATTTAATTGAGAAATATCAATACAGTAATATTCATCTGAATCCGCGTTCAACAAAACTCGAACCATATTTCTGTCGTCATCTAATACATAGAACTTGCCGTTTAACTCATTGGCGAGATTCCTTCCGACCGGACGAACCAATCCTTCGATAACAAAATCAAAATCTCTTACTTTTTTGCCCAGAATAATATCTCTGACAGCGCCGCCGACCAAATATATTTGCACACTGGAAGGGACTACTTTTTTAATAGACTCAAAAATTTCACTATAGTCGTATTGCTTCGCCACGTTTTATTTTTTCCCTTTTATTTTTTCTAACTTTTCCAGATCAACTACACCGATAAACGGCAGATTTCTAAAATAATCATCCAAATCTAACCCATATCCGTAAACAAATTTATCCGGTATGACGAAACCGCAATAACGAATAGGTATTTCAACTTCTCTTCGATCTTCCTTGTCAAGTAACGTGCAAATACAAAGCGATTTAGGATTTCTCGTTGATAAAACTTGTATAACAGCATTCAATGTATTTCCGCTGTCTACAATATCTTCTACAATGATAACATTTCTGCCCTCAATATTTGTATTGAGGTCATAAGTAATTCGCACTTCTCCGTTTGACTTTCTTGTGCCGACACCGTAAGAAGAAACTGCCATAAATTCAATTTGATTGGGAACGGTTACATGGCGCATCAAATCAATCAGAAATACGACACCTCCCCTTAATATGCAAATAAATACAATATCTTCGTTTTGATAATCCCGGGAAATTTCTTCACCGAGCTCTTTTACTCTTTTTTGTAACGTCGTTTCATCGATCAGAACTTCCGCCAGGACATCTTGATATGAATACATATTATTCCTCCCCAATTATTTTCCCGGGACAATATGATGTTTCTTACATCGGGCTTCATACATCTCCGATGCACCGACAATAATTACAGGATCGTTATAATTTGCCGGTTCGCCATTTATGATACGTTGCGTCCTGGTAGCCGGTTCCCCGCATACCATACAAATTGCGTAAAGCTTATCCACCTTTTCCGCTTTTGCCATCAATACAGGCATCATTCCAAACGGCTCCCCACGAAAATCCATGTCTAATCCTGCTAAAATCACCCGTATTCCCTGATTTGCCAAATCATCGACGATATTCACAATTTCTTTCCCGAAGAATTGGGCTTCATCGATTCCGACGACACTGGTCTCCGGGTCGAGATACTTATAAAGATCGGTAATCTCGGCTAACGGGATAGCATCTATTTCGATACCTGCATGGGAATGAACCCGTTCTATGATATAGCGATCATCGATAATCGGTTTAAATACTTGGACTTTATTCTTTGCGATAATTGCCCTTCGCAAACGCCGTATGAGTTCTTCCGTTTTTCCGCAAAACATCGACCCGCATATCACTTCGATGGCAGCAGGTGCTTTCTTCACCATGAGTATCTCCTGAGATATTAGACTTTGTTCTGATTTTCTATATCGCTTATTGTACTCCCATTTCTCTCTTGCTCATTTATCTACAATAACCGGAGTATGGAAATCGGCTGTCGGAAAGCCTGTTAGGAGGCATTAAGGAATTTCTCAAATCGAAATCAAATTTTTGGCAAAGATTGATAAATCATGCGAATGGCTTCGGGAATTAGGGAAAGTAAGTCGTCCGCGGACATGGAATAAGGCTGACCGATTTGTCGAAAAGCAATTTGAGCTGCCTTTGCATGAACCCACACCCCGAGACAAGACGCCTCAAACGGAAGTGATCTTTGAGCTAAGAATCCTCCGATCAACCCCGATAGGATATCTCCGCTGCCTGCTTTCGCTAAGATTGAATTTGCATATGGCATTACAGCGGTATAGCCGTCCGGCGAAGCAATCACAGTGAATGCACCTTTTAGAACAATAACGGTTTTCCATTCTTTGGATTTTTGTTCGGCAATTTGAATTCTGTTCGTCTTAATTTCATCGACGGTCATATTACATAATCGAGCCATTTCCCCTTCGTGAGGAGTAATAACAAAACAATCGGGAATATTCTTTTGCCAATCGGGGATATGGGGAAGAGCATTCAACCCGTCAGCATCCATTAATAACGGTACCGGATTTTCTTTCCATGAAATCAGAATACGATGAACAAGATCGAATACCTTAGGAGATTGTCCCAACCCGGGACCGATGACCAACGAGCCTTTTTTCTTCGACATATCACGGATTGAATGCAAAGCGATTTCGATCCCTTCATCGGAGTTAAAATCAGCCGGTTGCCAGATCGCCTGAGAAAAAATACCGGCATTCAGATTTCTGATAATCTCCGGGGCAACCATATTAACATACCCGCAGCCGGCTTTGAATGCAGCGATTCCGGAGAGTTTGGGAGCTCCGATATATTTTTCTGATCCGCCGACAATTGTCACGGTACCGAATGTGCTTTTATTTCCGTCCTCGGGTCTGATCGGCAGAAACATACGGATGACTTCCGAGTCCAATACCGTGCGATGAATTGTTTGATAAACCGTTAGATCCTGAGGTAAATCAAGGGATATCGTTTCGAGCTCCCCCACCAGCAGATTCGCCGGCGGTAAAACCTCACCTATTTTAACGGCTTCGATACAGATCGTGCGATTCGCACGAATACAATCGGGATCAATTTTTCCGGTATCGCAATCCATGCCGGATGGACAATCAATTGCATAAATTAGAGATGGATTCTTACGTTGATTTATTTTTCGAAAAATGGGACGAAAGGCTTCTCCCAAAGGAAGATGAAAGCCAATTCCGTAAATTCCGTCTAAGATAATCGAACTTTGCTTTAACCAGTTATCAAGTTGACTCTCTTCCGTATCGTTTTCATAATCAACGGCTTTTCCCGATACATTAAGAAAATCTTTGAGATAATGATCTTCCGATTCTCTTTTTGAGAGCAGCCAAGCAAAGGTTTCCCAACCTTTTTGAGCCAAATATGTTAATATCGCCAAAGTGTCGCTACCGTTGTTTCCTTTCCCGATCAGCCCCAAAACCATCTTGTTTTTATCGGAACAATCGGAATCTAAAATATTCGCAATTTTTAATCCGACGGTTTGGATCATATGATCAGACGATATACCGGCACCAAACGCTTGGTTTTCAATTTGGCGCATTTCTGAAACTGATACTAATCTCATGGCATCCTCGCAAAATCGATTTCTACAAAATGACCGGTCCGATTCTTAATTGAACGTGTCTTTATTCTAATTCGTTAAAAGGTAAAATACAGGAATGAAGCGTTTTATTTTCTTTTCCGTCTTTATCGCCGGCTTTTCTTCTATGGCTATTGAAATGACAGCTTCCCGAATGATCGGAAATATTTTCAGTTCCGCAAATCTAATTTGGGCATGTGTGATCGGCTCAATTATGATTTATATGGCAATTGGGAATTGGTTGGGAGGTATTTTTTCAGACAAATATCCGGATCTTTTTCACTATTTGATATTAATTTTTATTTCAGGGATTTTTTGTTGCCTAATCCCGCTCTTTTCAAGACCTCTCTTATTAAAAGGGGCTCAAGCGATGGATCAGATGACACTTCGTTGGGTCCTTATTCTTTTTCTAATTCTTCTTCTGATCCTTTTTATCCCGATGACATTATTAGGAATGATCATCCCTTTTGCGATTAAATTGTTGAATACTTACTATCCGTTCCGTGGTAAAGTAAACGGCCAATTACTCGCTGTCTCTACAGTGGGGTCGTTCATCGGAACGATGCTTCCGTCGTTTATTTTGATTCCATCTGTCGGAACCAACAGAACTTTCTTTGTCATCGGCTTTTTGTTATTGCTAGCCGGAGCGATCGGTCAATTAACGAATATAGGATCTGATAAAAAAGCGGAAAAACTTATGATCTTTTGTATTTTTTTGCCGATTTTATTATTTTTTCTGTTTCCTTTAAAAATAAAACAAACAAAAGGCCAAATTTATGAAAAGGAATCAGTCTATAATTATATTGAGGTTGTTGAAAATTCCGGATATACCATATTGAGATTAAATGACGGACAAGGAATCCAAAGCATTTATCATCCGGTGATCGATAATTATTACGGACCATGGGAACAAATTTTGACCGCGCCCTTTTTTCAACCCGCTCCGATCGATCCGGGAAATATTCGAAGAGCTGCGATACTGGGAAATGCCGGCGGTACTTCCGCTAAGCAGCTTCTGAAAGTCTTTCCTAATGTAATTGTGGATGGATTTGAAATTGATCCCGAAATAACCAAAGTCGCGAAAGAATTTTTTGATCTACCTTCGGAACGAATGAATATTATTTCAACGGACGGACGAATCGGACTGCAAAATAGTGATGATCAGTATGATATTATCATGGTGGATGCTTATCAATCTCCATATATTTCAGTCAATATGTGTACACAGGAATTTTTTCAAATTGTTTTCGAAAAGCTCAATCCGGAGGGCGTTTTAGTAATAAATATCGGAAGGTCTGACGATGATCGAACTTTGCTCGGAGCTATCAGCGAAACGGTTAACCGAATATTCCCGCAAATATTTATAGTAGATATTCCGAATTCATACAATTCTGTTCTATTTGCGATGAAGAAAGGCGGCTCGATTCAGAATTTGCAAAATAATTACGATTTATTATCCGGTTTGAAAAATGTGCCTGCTCTACTAACAGAAACATTATCCTTTGCGATTGGGAATATCGGAGAATTGCCTGAAAAAAGAGGATTGGTTTTCACAGATGATAAAGCGCCCGTTGAGGCAATCACCAATCAAACAATTCTCCGGACATTTTTTAAACGAAACGAATAAAAAAAGAGATTATCGATCTTTATGAAAATCATAATAAAAAGCTTTCATGTTTTCCTTTCCATTACCTTACCGTTTGTAATATTAATGTTCTCTGTTGTTATTCTTTTTAAGCCTTGGTTCCTGGTATTTGAATATCGAAAAACGAATTTCCCGCCGGATCCTTATGGTTTTTCAATCGAAGAACGATTAGACTATGGAATTCAATCGGTTCAATATATCGTTAATAATCGATCCGATGATTTTCTGACGAAAATAACATTCAAGAACAGTAACACTCCAATTTATAAGTCGCAAGAAATTTCTCATATGTCCGATGTCAAAAATGTCTATCGTACAGCCAGATTGATTTGGGAAGCGTTGTTAATTCTTTACTTGATCCTATTTCTGGTATCTTGGAAACATCCTGCGCAATTATTGTCTTTTTTAAAACATTTTATTATCGGGAACTTGTTTTCGATCTTATTCTTAGTTGCGGTACTTCTTTTAGTAGTTTTGGCATTTGATCCTTTGTTTGAAGCTTTTCATTCTCTGTTTTTCAAAGAAGGAAGCTGGCTCTTTTACCAAGATGATACATTAATTCGTTTATTCCCCGAAAAATTGTGGGTTGATGCATTTCTAATTGCCGGAGGACTTTCATTTATCTTCTCCGTTGCTTTTTTCTTTATAGGAAGAAATGCTTATAGGCGGATATCAATAAATAGCAGAAACGGACGTCCGCTATAAATCTATAAAGAACAGCACCGAAGGTTTTATCTTTCGGTGCTGTTCTTTATTGTATTTTTTTATTTATTCAAGACTGATTGCACTGACAGGGCAGTTATCAGCGGCTTCCTTAGCGCTTGATTCAAATTCCGAAGGAATTTCTTCTTCTATAGCCTCCGCAACTCCTTCTGCAGTCATATGAAATACTTCAGGGCAGGTATCAGAACAGAGACCGCAGCCGATACAGACTGATTGATCAACTTTTGCTTTCATTTTATTCTCCTTTGTTTTTTGGTGGAAAAACTACGATTAAGAACATTTTAAATCGCTTTAAACCGTAAACCGCATGCGGATGTCCGGCAGGCATTAAAATGGAATCTCCTGTTTTTAGATCAAATTTCTCACCGTCAATTATAATTTGACCCTGACCGTCTAACACTAACACCAACGCGTCCCCGCTTGATTCATGGGTACTGATTTCTTCTCCCTCATCAAAGGCGAATAGCGTTAAACTGACCGATTCATTTTGTGCAAGCGTTTTACTTACAATTTGACCGGGTAAATAACTGACTTGATCAGCGAACTTGAAAACCTGTGAGAATTCAAGATTTTTAATAAATTGGTTCATGTTTCCTCTTTTATTCTTCGATAATATTTCCGTCGGTTGAAATAACGATAACCTGCCATGGAATCATTTTTCCGCAACTTGATAGTGCCTGAATTGCCGCATTTTCGATCCCTTTACAACACGGTACTTCCATGCGAACAATTTTCACACTTTTTATCGAATTATTTCGTAAAATATCTGTTAATTTTTTACTGTAATCTTCTTGATCTAATTTCGGACAGCCGATCAGAGTCACATGTTTCTTAATGAAATCCCGATGAAAGTTATTGTAGGCAAAAGCGGTACAATCAGCCGCTATCAATAAATTACAGTTATCAAAAAAAGGCGCATTTACGGGAACCAATTTCAACTGGACCGGCCATTGCATTAATTCACTGGTTTGTGATTCCCGACTTGACTCCATGATCGGATTGGATGTATCTCGTCGCAATGTCTTTGCTTGCTTTCCCGGACAACCGCTTGGCACATTCGTCATATTGTTCACTGTCGCTTGATGCCTCACCGCTTCTTTATCAAAAGGAATCGCTTCTCTTTCAATGATTGTAATCGCATTTGCCGGACAAACCGGCAGGCAATTTCCGAGTCCGTCACAATAATCATCACGAATTAATTTTGCTTTTCCGTTGACCATTTGAATGGCATTTTCCCGGCAAGCTTCGGCGCATAACCCGCATCCTGTGCATTTTTCTTCATCGATTTCCACCATTTTTCGTATCATATATTTGCCGCCTCATTATGGCTGTTTTATTTTTTGATCATATTGTAATATACTGAATCAAAAAAATCGTTGTAAAAACAACAAAAAGGAACTTATGAAATCTTACGATCCGTTACTGCTGCAAATGCCGCTCTTTTATAACTTTTCCCCCAAAGATTTGGATTCGTTACGAAACTGCTTATCGTTTCGGGTCCGGAAATATCTGAAAGGGGAAGCGATTTTTTTGGAAGGTGATGAAATCTCGCGATTGGGAATTATTCTGAACGGGAGCGTTATTATTGTCAAGGAGGATATTTCGGGAAATCGCAATATTATTTCAACCTTTTCAACCGGAAATCTGTTCGGAGAAGCTTTTGCATTTTCAAAACAAAAACGGATTATGGTTTCTGTTTTTTCCGAATCGGACTCCGAAATTCTATTTTTGGATGCCGAACATTTACTGACACTTTGCAAAGAACTATGCCCGTTCCATTCTCAACTGATCCGTAATTTGATGAATGAATTCGCGGAAAAAACAATTCTGTTAAACGAAAAAATCGATTTATTATCTCAAAAAACGATTCAGGACAAAGTGTTGGCGTTTCTTTTCAGCGAAGCAAAACGGCAGGGCAGCCGTTCCGTGCAAATTCCTTTTAACCGTCAGCAACTTGCCGATTATCTGTTTGTTGATCGCAGCGCTCTTTCCGCCGAATTAAGTCGTATGCAAAAAAAAGGAATTTTGGAATATCATAAAAATAAATTCGTCCTAAAAACGATAACTCATTTGGATGACAATCCTTCTTTCAATTTGTAAAAACAAGATTGATTCCTTGACATATAGAATATTTGTTCTATAATCAGAAATATGGAACAAAAACTTTCTTTTTGCACATCTGAAATTCTGATTCGGAATATGCGTTCCCCGCTTCCTTATGGGTTGACGATTATTCAAGGACCTCATGCCGCCAGCGGGCTTTTACTGCAGATTTGCGCAAAGCTCGCATTGAGAGGTCCTGTGCGGATTTTAGACTGCGGGAATCACAGCGATATGTATCAGGTTGCCAGAGAATTACGTCCGTTGACACGTGATCCGGCAACCGCTATGCAGCGAATCCACTTGTCTCGAGCTTTTACCTGCTATCAAGCGGAAGCTCTGCTGGGTCAGAACCGCGGACAATCTCAAACGCCGATTCTGATCTTTGATTTATTGGCAACATACTTAGACGAAAGCGTTTCCAAACAGGAAGCCGAACGGTTATTTGATGACACGTTGGATCATCTGCAAAAAATGAGCCGAAAAAACCCGGTATTGGTTGGGATTCGACCGTTGCCGGCGATTGCTCTTGACCGCAGCAATTTACCGTTGCGACTGCAAAAAGCCGCGGATGAATCTTTTCAGCTTATGGAGATATCACAGAAAGCGGAAACAAATGATGATCAACTGTCGTTGTTTTGAAACAGCGGAAGGAGCGATTTTATGGGAAGGACAATTCGATCTGCTACGCAAACTTGGATAGAGGAAGAGAAAGCGTTAGGACGATTTGCACGTGCTTTGCGGAAAGAAGATCAACGTGCAATGATGGAGCTCATTAATCTTTCGCGGCTTCATATCGCGGAATCTTCCTATGCCAGCAACCTCTATCCGATGGATGTTTATTTAATCTCCATGCTTTTGGAGATGTTTAAAAGAGTACAGCGTGATGAAGCAACGTTGGCTGAGGTCTGTAAACATGCCGGCATCGAATTGCCGTCTGTTTCGACTGAAATTCCCGAATTCCCGGATTTGGTCGACCTGATTGAATCGCTGGATCAGGCTGATGCGTAACTGTTTTGTCTATGCAAATGCATGCCAGGGGTTGGCTGCTTGACCTTTATGAAGATGCGAACGACGGCGTTCGACTTTGGTTTATTTTGGAAAATGATCAACGGATTTGTTTAAAACAACAATTGCCGATCACATTTTATATTTCCGGAGATTCAAAACGTTTACATCAGTGCTGCCTCTTTCTGAAACATCTGCCGGGCATGATTGCAATGCAACGTGTCAGCAAAAAAGATGTCTTTAAAACCGAGCCGGTATGTGCATTACAAGTTGATATGGCCGACCCTGTTCATCAGCGTCAAGCATTTTTAAAGCTTAAAAAAGATTTTCCCGATTTGACTTACTATAATGCCGATCTTGCCGTACATATTCACCATGCCGCTCTTTACCAAACTTTCCCGATGGCGTTTTGTGATTTATTATACGATTCTGAAAGCGGTTTGATTCAAATGTTAAAAGTGCTTAACAGCCGTTGGGATATTACGCCTCTGCACCCCGTGTTACGAATCCTTGAAATTGCGCCCGACTGTGATCCGATCCGAAAGAAACCGGAAATGCTAAAAATATGCGACCGCCGCGGCCATAAACAAACAATTTGTTTACGGGAACCGACACTTCTTTTGGAGCATCTGAACGCATTGATAGCAGCAACCGATCCGGATATTGTGGAAACCCAATGGGGCGATGACTGGTTATTCCCGTTGTTATTGCAGTGGGAACAGGAAACGGGAATTCCGCTGAATTTTAATCGAGACCCGGAACGAAAGCTTCGTTGGAAAAAAGAAATAACTTATTTTTCATACGGCCAAATTGTATATCGGGGACGGGAAGCGCATTTATTCGGTCGCTGCCATATCGATGTTCGCAATGCGATTATGTGGAAAGATTACGGGATGGCCGGGACATTGGAATCGGCACGGGTAACGACATTGCCGATTGAGCAGGCTTCACGTGTATCGCCCGGATCGGGAATTTCCGCCATGCAAATGATCACGGCACTGGAAGAAGACGTACTGGTTCCCGAGCAAAAGCAGCAGGTGGAATTCACAAAAACAGGACTGGATCTGATCCGCTCCGACCGGGGTGGTCTGGTTTATCAACCGCGCACCGGTTTATATTGCGACGTGGCACAAATTGATTTCACGTCGATGTATCCCGCTGTGATTATCAACGGCAATATCTCTCCGGAAGTGCCGCTTCCTCAGGGGCTGAAACCTTCCAGTCCGAATCTGGGTGTTGTTCCGTTGACTTTAAAACCGCTTTATGAAAAGCGGGTAAAAATAAAACAACGACTGTTGGAAATGCCGGATAAGGAAGGAACTGTCGCAAAAAGTTACACCGCCAGAGCCTCTGCTTTGAAGTGGCTGCTGGTAGTTTGCTTCGGATTTTTAGGTTATAAGAATGCGCGATTCGGACGAATCGAAGCACATGAGGCGGTCACTCGCGGCGGCCGCGAGGCGCTGTTGTTAGCAAAAGAGGCTTGCGAAGATTTCGGTTTCGAAGTGCTGCATTTGTTTGTCGATGCATTATGGATTCGTCAGCCGGGTTATCGGGCGGTTGCGGATTTTCAGCCGGTTCTGGATGAAATTTCTCGCAGAACCGGTATGATCATATCGTTGGACGGCATTTTTCGTTGGATCGCATTTTTACCGTCCCGCACGAATGATAATCAACCGGTGCCGAATCGCTATTTCGGTGTATTTAAAGATGGAAGCCTGAAAATTCGGGGGATTGAAGCCCGGCGGCGGGATTTACCGCGCTGGGTAATTGACACCCAAACGGATATGTTAAATTTACTGGCAAAAGCGACTGATGCTCGCCAACTCCCGGATTATTTGCCGGACGCATTTAAAATCTTTACCCATGCTTTGGATGAGCTCAACTCGGATCGGATACCGTTGGAATCATTGGTCCTGACCAATCGTATCAGCCGGGATTTGGAATTATATAAGTCACCGACGGCAGCGGTACGGGCTGCGCTTCAATTGTTCGAACAGACCGGAAAGCGCACGGATCCGGGGCAAAAGATTCGTTATCTTTATACAAAAAATGATGTTTATGCTTGGGATCGCCCCGGAAGTCTTTCCCCGGATCAGATTGATAAATCAAAATACCGAGAAATGCTGGCGCGGGCCGCCGGTACGGTTTTTTATCCGTTCGGGATTGATTCGAAGCAACTTTCGGCATATGCCCATAAATCGCTTCAGTTTGAATTAAGCTTAATAAAATAAAAAAGACCAAACGTCTTTTTTTGATAGGAGTTTGGTCTTTCTGAACCGAAAAGGATCGAGATTAACGGACCGCCTTCGGATTTTCCTTATCTTCGGACGAATCAAAAATATGAAACGCTTCCATATTGAAAACCAGTTTGACTTTGTCATGAATGGAATAGTGACTGCGGGGATCTACCCGGGCAACAAACTGTGTATCGCCCGTCATACAATACAAGAAAATTTCATTCCCCATTAACTCGATTACATCGACTACCGCTTCAATCTCAGCGGTTTTGATTCCGGGCGGACAAAATTCGGGATTATGGACATTTTCAGGACGAATACCGAAGATAATTTCTTTTCCGTCATATGGTGCATAAGTATCTTTTCGATCATCCGGAATTTGAACAGTGAACGAATCCGTCACAACGTATACATTCCCTTCTTCAACTTTGATTTTTGCATTGAAAAAGTTCATGGCGGGAGAACCGATAAACCCGGCAACAAAGAGATTATCCGGTCTGTTGTACAAATTCTGCGGTGTATCCAATTGCTGAATAATTCCCTTATACATTACGGCAATTCGATCCGCCATTGTCATCGCTTCCACTTGGTCATGGGTTACGTAAATGAAAGTGGTTTGAAGCCGTTGGTGTAATTTGCTGATTTCAGAACGAGTCTGAACTCTCAATTTTGCATCCAAGTTTGACAACGGTTCATCCAGGAGGAATACTTGCGGGTTACGGACGATGGCACGTCCAAGCGCAACTCTTTGGCGTTGACCGCCGGATAATTCACGCGGTTTCCGTTGTAAAAGCCTTTCCAAGCCCAAAGTCGCCGCAGCTTCATTAACACGCCGGTTTATTTCTTCTTTTGGTGTTTTGCGAAGTTTTAAACCAAAAGCCATATTATCAAAAACCGTCATGTGGGGATACAATGCGTAGGATTGAAATACCATTGCGATATCCCGATCTTTCGGAGAAATGTCATTTACCACACGATCCCCGATTAATATTTCGCCGGATGTAACTTCTTCAAGTCCCGCGAGACATCGTAATGCGGTTGATTTGCCGCAACCCGACGGACCCACCAAAACCAAAAACTCTTTATCGTTTATTGCGAGCTGAATGTCTTTAAGTACTTCAACATCGCCAAACTTTTTCCAAACATGGTCATAAGTTACGCTTGCCATTTAATAATTCCTCCATTCCGTATGGGTATAGTGGTTTTATTATACGATGAAACTTATTTAAATTACAGAGAGAAAATTTCGACGATCCGCAATATTTATCTTTCAACGAAAAACGATAAAAAAGACCCCGCCATGCCGTGTGCTGCTGAGTTTTGAACCTGCTATCGCAGGACGGTTTCCCGTTTTCCAAACGCAGCCTTGGCTTTCGCCTATCGCATTGTCGGGAATACCGGAAAACCCATTTTTACTCGTGTTGGCCCAAAACCGTTTTTACAGCATCACCTGCATAGCAGGGTATGTCTGTTTTATACCATAAAAACGAATCATTGAACAGGCAAAAAGCCCTTATCTTGAAAAAGAAACCTTCTTGATTTTGCCGTCTTTTGAAACGGTTACCCGCGTAATTAATCGATCGGTCATATTTCCCAATTTGGCATCTTTGGTAAAAACAACAACATAGTTGGGACTTTCAATATATCGCTGTCGATCGCCTTGTGATTTTGCACTTAGGATTTGCTTTTGAATGGTAAAGGAAGAAAATTCATCATTCATCCCTTCCATTTTGTACATTTCCTTTACTTCTTCATAGATCTTTTTAGCCAAGTCGGTGTCAATAGCCACTTTACTGTCCAATCGTTCATGGATCAGTTCATAACTTCTCGGAGTTTTAGCTCTTTGCATTCTGTCGGTTATATCAGCATTGTCATCCACAGCATATAATGGGTCACCCAAGAAAATAAAAGAAATTAATGTTTTCTGAATTTCTCCGTCTAATGCTCCCGAGTTGGATTCGGTTTCGGTCGCTAAGTTTTTCTTGGCACGCCTGAATGCTTCTCCGCATGAAATACCTGTCATAAGATGTTTCCAAAACAGATGAGCAAGCAAGTCCGCTGCGGTTAAAGGTAAACTCATCGCACCGTAGGCAATAACAGTTGATCCGATAAAGACACGCGTTCCTTTTCCGATCATATGTAAAGAGATTGCATTTGATTCGTTTCTGTTTAAAATTTCCGCACCGTAACAATTTTCGGCAAAAACAACTTTCGGTGTCTTAGTAACAGGTTGAAAATTTTGAATTTGTAAAGCGACCGGTATCATGGGAATGGCAGAGGTATCTTTTGAATCTTTTTGTCCGTACCAATTCGGTTGGCCCTTTATTCCATGAAGATTAAAATATCCGAAATCGATCCCTTCCAGACGGGAGGAAGGAAAATTGGTTGCCATGGTTGGAGGAGAAACCAACATCTCTGAACTGTCCGTCAGATTACGGTAGATCGCAACGGACGGACGTTGCCAAACGGAACAGCAATAGCCGAAGCTTTTCACCCCTTTCTTGATTTTGGCACCGCGAGGAGCTTTTGCGGATTTTCTCTTTGATCGGGATTGTTCCTGTTCATATTTTGCTATGTGATAGTTCTGAATTGAACGAAGTTGACTCAACAATAAGCCGGGGTCATCGGAACTGTCACCCGGAATTCGTCCCACCTGCCATTGCTGATCATAGTATCGGGATAAATCCGGGCTTCCGTATGGAGCATCTGAACAGATTGATAAATCATCATCCATTGCCGGATTTGATAACTTGAAAAACGGAACGACATCATGTCCGCCGACGATCAATAACGCTCCGATCATCGAACCTTTTTGTGCGAGTGATTCATCTAATTTAATAATCGAGTTTCGGATAGATTGCGGATCCAAAACCGTTTTGCTGTTTGCTTGGAATTCATCCGGATAAAATACCATCGCATTCCAGCCGTTTCGATTTTCAATCGCATCTGCGGCGGATCGCATTTCTTGATCGATAAAATCTTTATTGTTTTTCCCGTATTTTGCCGTCAATCCCGCAACGGTCGATAATATTACATAAACGGGAAAGCGTTCGTCCGCGTCATCGGGATCTAATTTGTAAATAAATTCCTTAATCGAGTCGATGGTTTCAGTTTGTTTTTCCCATCTCCCTGTAAATATTTTTTTTAAAAAGCCGATTAATGAAGATAAATTGCCGTTAGAAGTAATAAGTGTCTTCATTTCTTTTTGAGGAGAGATTTTTTCTCTGTCCGAAAGCTCGGATTCCTCTTGTTTGATCATTGATTCATCCGCAATTGCAATAGGATTCGGCAATGATTCGTCATTCTTTTCCGGCGCTTCCATAAATACATCTTTTGCATTGGCAGCCGTTATGAATTCATCCGAACGGTTCGATAATTTTGAATCCGAATCACTCCATGAAATATTAATCGTATGATCCAATCTCGCTTTTTTACCGACTTTCAACGGGATTTGAATTTTTGAAACATCAATCGAAAGAGCAGCCGAATCAATCCAAAGATCCTTATATACGTTGTTTTCTTTCCAAGTTCGGTTGGCAACCTGGCCGAGCAGATCATTTTCCAAGGTGGAATGAATAAGTTTGGTTCCTTCTTCAACGTTACCCATCTTGTTCATCACATCACCCAGCAAAAGTTTGAATTGAATCGCGTTCGGCCAACGGCGGGTATAAATTTTCATCAACCGAAAATATGATTCGAGATCTTTCTGTTGATCACTGTTCAGAGAAAAATGAATAGCCGTAATAATGTCAAAATCATCGACGTCGTCAATACATTCCAAATTCTTTTCGGTTAATCCTCTATTAAAAAATCCGAAAATATTTTTATTTCGAGAACCTTCTTTACCTTTTTGATAGCTTTTTATTAATTTCATCCGACTGAGAGCGATTTTCTTATCTTCGCTGTTTTCCGGATACAAAACAGACAGCAATGCCCATACTTCAAAGAATTCCGGATCATATTTCAAAATAATTTCGCTTAATCGTATGGCTTCATTTGTTTTCCCGGATTTATAAAGAACAATTGCCAGACGGTATCTGATCCATAAATCATTTGGAAATTCCTTTAACCAAGCAATTAACAATTTTCTTGCACAATCAAAATTTCCAAGTTGAAAAGCTGCATTTGATAAATCTATTAATTGAGTTCGGTTAATCTTCGCTTTTTCCATTCAAGGGCCTGTCTTATTATGAAGTTAAAGTAAAAAGAGATAACACAAAGCTGCAAGAATAAAACCGATCAGAACCAAAGATAATCCCACCCCGCGCTTTGTTTCGATCAGTGTGTTTAATTCTCGGATTAAAGTACTGGCATTACCGAGCGCTCCGCTCATTTCATCTGTAAAACCTTTTGAAGACAACTTCGCGGCTTGTTTTTGAATCTCCTGAGCATTTTTTGAAAAAACACTGGAAATGATTATGACAATTCCCATAATTATCGCTATACAACTGACAATGAACAGAACGATTCCGGCTATTGAGAAGGTAATAGAAGTATTAATCATAATTTGACGACCCTCCCTTTATTCGAATTTTGCGATGTCCGCTGGAATATCGCATAAATTGATCGTATCTCCTTCACAAAAAATGCTTGCACGTTCAATAGCATTTTTTAGCTCGCGAATATTACCGGGCCATGAATAATTCTGAAATGCTCGGAGAACCGGTTCAGATACCTTGGTTATATTCACTCCCCTTTCTGCACTGATAGACTTTACGAAAAACCCGATCAGCTCAGGAAGGTCTTCTTTTCTTTCACGTAAAGGCGGAATCTCGATATCGACTATGCGCAATCTGTAATATAAATCCTCCCGAAAATCGCCTTTTTCTATCATCTCGGGAATATTTCGATTCGAAGCGGCAACAATTTGCACATCAACGGGTATTTCTTTGGTGCCTCCCACATGCCTGACTTTCTTTTCTTCTATGGCGCGCAACAATTTTGACTGCATATCCATGCTCATTGAGGAGATTTCATCCAAAAAAAGAATGCCGCCATCAGCCACTTCAAATAAACCGGGTTTTCTCTTTTCGGCATTTGTAAAAGCACCGGCTTCATATCCAAACAACTCAGATTCAAGAATTGTTGGTTGAATCGCAGCACAATTGATGGGTACCAGCAGTTTGTTCGCTCTCGGGCCGTTCTGATGAATAAATTTAGCCAGAACCTCTTTACCGGTACCTGTTTCGCCTCCGATCAAAATAGAAACCTGAGCTTTCGCCGCAAGTTGAGCGTCTTTAAATATCCGTTTCATTTTTTCATTCTGTCCGACGACGAATGAAAAATCTTTTTTATAGGCACCCATTAAACTTTCAATTTCTTTTTGAAGCCGAATAACATCCTCTGCGCGTTTTAAAGTTGCCTCCAGCAGCGGAAAGCTTACCGGCTTCGAAAGAAAATCAAAAGCACCGTTTTTCATTGCGTCAACAGCCATTTCAACTTCACCGTATGCGGTTATTAAAATAGTTTTCGGTGTCGGACGAATTCGATTAATGTCATAAAGAAGATCAGGCCCGTATTCCTTGCCGACCTGAACATCCAACATGATGATATCGACCGGTTGACGGTTGAGAATTTCGCGAGCTTCGCTTAAAGATGCGGCATCCAGTATTTCATAGTTAACATCTCTCGAAAGATATTGTTTAATCCCTTCTCGAAAATTTTCTTCATCGTCTACCACTAAAACAGTAAAATCCATCCTCTTATACTCCCGTACTGATCGGTAAGGTAATTTCAAAAACGGTACCGCCGGGGTATGATTTTACTTGTATTGTCCCCTTATGTGAGGTGATAATACGTTTGCTGACTGCAAGTCCCCAACCGTTTCCTTTTTTCTTTGAAGTAACAAAAGGTTCAAAAATATGATCAATTATTTCATCCGGAATTCCCGGACCGTTATCGGAAACTGATATTTGAACTTGTTTTCTCCCTGTCTTTGAATCATGCAAACTGATTTTGAAAGAAATAACCCCGCCCTTATTATCGAATGCATCGATCGCATTTCCGATCAGGTTGTTGAATACTTGTTCCATGGAACGCGGGTCGATCAATACTTTCGGTAAATTTTCGGGTGCGCTGAAAAAAGTTTTGATATTCGCTCGGGCAAAATTCAATTTCCAGCGTTCGATTATGTCATTGATATACTGCTCCAAATCTATTTCTTCCAAATTCAGCTTGAGTGGTTTGGAAAAAGCCAGAATATTATTAACCAGCACGGAAACTCTTGAACAATCTTCCTCAATTCGATTTACTGCTTGATAAATATCACTTTGTTCATTCGTTAAACTCTTTATATTCTGAATCCAGATATTCATATTGTTGATCGGATTTCGAATTTCATGGGCTAATAAAGATGCAAAATCACCTAAAAATGCTCGTTGGGTAAGTTGTTCTGTTTTTAGACGGCTCTCCTCGGATTCTGATACATCGGTTAAGACAAAAATTGTATAGCTGTTTTTTTCATCAAAATCAAGCGTTGAAATCCGGAGATGACAAGGGAAGCTTTCTCCGCTTCGACGATGTAAATATTGTATGAAAGGTGTTTCATCTGAGTTATTTTCCGATGAAAATAATGTTTGGACGATCTTTCTGACCCCTTCATTTGTTACCAGAAGATCATCTAAAGGGTGTCCGACAACATCGGAAGGAGCAAAACCGAACATGATCGATGATATTTGATTGATATATACGATTTGATATTCATTATTGGTAATAATGATGCCTTCTGAAATATTATCGATAATCTGATGATTTAATGAATTTTGGAATTCGCATTGATACAACGACTTAGTCATCTCCATATTTTCGAATAAACCCTGAAAATATATACTCAGGATTTCAAGAACCGTCTGATAAAAATCCAGACGATATAAAGCGCTGTCCTGAAATCGGAGAATGAAATAGCCGATCCTTTGTTCGGAATTTGACACGGGAAATATTTTAAAATGAATGGGACTCCCCGCAAATTCATCGGAAACATCACTTAACCTGTCTCCCTCAAAAGAAGAAAAATGACTTAGATTTTCTTCAATATAGGGATAGATTGATTTTGACATGATATTCTTCTGCAACCGGTCATAAAGGTCATATTGCTCGAAAATGGGTTCGGGAATAAATCCGAATTCGGAAAGGCCTAATTCTACCGAAGCCATGTCCATGAATGATTCAAAACCCTCCAAAAAATCAGTCCTTGAACAGAAGGTGACCGAAGCATTTCCGATAATATGCAATAATGCATCCATGGATTGACTTCCGGTTGTTTCGATGTTCCAGCGCGGATTAATGACAACCGACGCCAATATCGTTTTTTCCGGCGTTAAATAGGAATTTCTGACCTGAACAGGCTTTATTCGGCCGTCTTGTGATCGAAATTCAAACCACATGGTATGATGGTCTTCATCGGGTATCTCTTTCCAGTTGCGAATCAGATCGGAAAGTTCCGCAGTATCAACCGAAGAACGGAATGAATTGAGAAATTCAACTCCCATGGGATTTGCCGAAATCAACCGTCCTTCTTGAACAGCCCAAATAAAAGCGGGAGTGATACAAGAATATAAAAATGAGTCGCAAATGGTCTTGACTTCAAAAGAGTTTTCAATCGAGATATTTTCCATTCGTCTTATCTCAAATTAGCGCTGTTTCTCATATGAGCCGGTAAAATGCCTTCCATGGCGCGATATTTGGCAACCGTTCTGCGGGCGATATCGATTCCCATCCCGGTTAATACTTCGACAATTTTTGCGTCAGTCAGTGGTTTCTTTTCTTCTTTGACCAAATCTTTGATAATTGTTCGGACATTCAGACTTCGATCAAAAAATGCTGACAAGGGGACAACTTTTTTATTGGGAAGCATAACTGTTTTATTCGCAACCGCTCGACTGATTGTAGATTCATGAACATCTAACAATTTCGATATCTGTGCGCGGGTAATCGGAACAATATTGCTGTCTCCGTATCGAATGAAATTCCCTTGGAGATCGACCAAAACTTCCATCAATCGCACCATTGTATTATTTCTTTGGTGGAGACATTTAATAAGCAGCGAAGCACGGTCAATATCATTTTTCCACTCCTCCACCTTATCTTCGGGCGCATTTTTCGATTCTCTTTTGAAAAATTCATTCACTTTCAGATTCCCGCTGATTGGCATAATTATCTCTACCACAAGCGGATTCTTTGGATTATCGTTCAAGTAATAAATTAAAATATCCGGAAAGTGATAGGTATTATTGTCTACATTATTATCGATTCCTTTTTCCCCCCAATAAGCACGCCCGGGATAAGGATTCAGATTTTCACCGATAAATTTTTCAATCGTATTAATTTGTTTGGTTGTGAGATCATGGATTTTTGAAATCTCCCGGTATTTCCCATGGATTAATAAATCATAAGAATCACGAATAACATCCAAAGTCTTATCGGGGATATCGATTAATCCGGATAAATGCTGGATTTGAACCATTAAAGCTTCTTGAGGATTGCGCGAACCGACACCGAGGGGATCCGCATGCTGGATTAATTGAATAACCTCCTCGATTTTTGAAGGAAGTACATGGTAATACTGAGCAATCTCCAATACAGAGGAAGTTATAAATCCGTCTTCATCAAGACTTGTCAGCAAATAAGCTGCGATCATTTTTTCATCATCCTCGAGATCGGGACCTATTTGTCGTAAAACATAAGTCGGCAAATCTTCATGCTGCGCGGAATCCATATCCGGTTCATGAGATAATTCCGAATGGACCGCATAATTTTCAACCGCAAAATCATCACGCGGGCTGACGAAAACAATGCTTTCTTCATCTTCGGATTTTAAGGTGCAACAGTTAGGGCAAATACCATTGTCGGGAAGCAAACGATGACAGGTCGGACAAATTCTTTCATCAGTCAGTTCCAAAGCCGGATTTACAGATAATTCACTGGCTATTTTTTCGCGAATTTCATCGGCAGACATACTGAGTATTGTCATGGTTTGCGCTAAATGTGCTGAAGTTTGCTGACGTAATTCTTGCTTTTGACGTTGATACATAATTTATTCCTCATTATTCCGGCAAGTTTCAGAAATCCATATTCGTTATTATTCAGAAACCATTCGTTTAAACTATAGGTGCAAGTTTTATACCACAGCACAAGAATTGTACCAGACTCAAGTATTCTTCAAAAGAGTTTAAAAGGAGTCGCTACGATTTTTAATTCTGAATATTCCGTTTATTGAATATTCTTATTACAACGCGATCAAGTAGAAAATCCATGGTAAAAATGTTCGATATGGGAAGCAATAATCAATCCGATTTGTGTATAATCGGCGGGGGCTTAGCCGGTTGTGAAGCTGCATGGACTGCTGCACAAAGAGGAGTTCATGTCATTCTTTACGAAATGAGACCACATAAAATGACCGAAGCCCATGTGAGCGGAAATCTGGCGGAATTGGTTTGTTCTAATTCTTTGGGATCAAACCTGATCGATCGCGCTTCCGGCTTATTGAAAGAAGAACTTCGTTTTTTGGGCTCACTTCTGATCGATATTGCGGAAAAAACAAAATTGCCCGCAGGGAATGCATTAGCTGTGGATCGTGAAGCATTTTCGATCGCGATTGAAAATGTTGTTTTGAGTCACCCGAATATACAGGTAATCCGTGATGAAGTGAAGTATATTCCCGACGATTTACCGGTAATCATCGCAAGCGGACCGTTGACTTCCGAATCGTTATGTAAAGATATTGTCCGCTTGACCGGAGAAGAGAATCTCTATTTTTATGATGCAATCGCCCCGGTTGTTTATGCCGATTCGATCGATTTTAAGATTGCTTTTCGAGCTTCTCGTTATGATTTTGATAACTCCGGAGACGGAGATTATATAAATTGTCCTTTCTCAAAAGAAGAATATGATCGGTTTGTCGATCTGCTCACTCATGCCGAACGGATTGAGTTAAAAGATTTTGAGAAAGATATCCTTTCCGGTCAGCAGAAATTTTTCGAAGGCTGTTTACCGATTGAAATATTGGCAGCCAGAGGGAAAGATGCGCTGGCATTTGGTCCTCTTCGTCCGACCGGATTGAAAGATCCACATACCGGGCATCGTCCTTGGGCGGTTTTGCAGTTACGACAAGATAATCTCGCGGGAGATTTATATAACCTGGTAGGTTTTCAAACAAATCTTCGTTACTCCGAACAAGAAAGAGTATTTCGAAATATTCCCGGGCTGGAAAATGCCGTTTTTGCCCGCTTTGGTCAAATGCATCGGAATACATTCCTTTCTTCCCCCGGCTTGATCAATGAACATCTGCAATTAATTTCCGATCCGCGAATATTCTTTGCCGGCCAACTGGCCGGCGTTGAAGGATATATGGGAAATATAGGAACTGGTTTGGCTGCGGGATTAAATGCAGCCGCATTCATCCACGGAGATCCGTTACCCCTTTTCCCTATAGAGACAATGCTCGGCTCGATGATTCATTACTTGGCAAATTCAGAGAAAAAGAATTTTCAGCCGATTAAGGCGAATTTCGGCATATTACCTTCTTTAGAGAACCCTCCCCGATCAAAGCAGGAACGGGGAAGGCAATATGCAATTCGCTCTTTAGATACATTAAAAAATATTCGATCGTTGGCCGGTTGAATTATTCTTTTTTCTCTTTATCGATAACATGAACTTCAGTTGCCCGTAGTCCTTTTGAACTTTCTACCGGAATAAATTCAACCTGTTGACCTTCCGACAGATTTTTAAATCCGTCCGACCGGATATCCAAATAATGAACAAAAATATCTTTTTGACCCGGAACCGCTATAAATCCGTATCCCTTACTCGTATTAAACCATTTGACTGTGCCGGTTAATTTTTCACTCATAATATGATCTCCTGAAATTCTTGCTTGATAAAAAGTCCGACGGATATCGCATTTACTCAATCGGCCTGCTGATCCATCCGCCAATTAATAACAAGCCGATACTGACAATTGTTCCCACTCCGAAATTAATCGTTCCGAGTGTTAAAAATTTTATTCCCATCAACTCGGCAATATATTGACCGCCAAAAAAGCCGATGTTAGAGACAACAATGTAAATAAAAAGGGTAAAAAGATTCCCGCCTCTGATTAAATGGAAGATACACGCATATAAAGTAGCCATTATGAAACTGAAAATAATTGCGGGTAGTATCATTATTTTCTTTCCGTTTTCAAAATTCTACCACTGCCTATGACTTCGCCTTCCGTATCATATAGAACCGCAATTTGTCCGCAAGCCACTCCGTCAAAGAAGTCATCTTTTAAAGAAATGATCATTTTCTTTTCCTCGGTTATTCGAACAGAAACGGGCACCGCCTTTGACTTATATCGGAACTGGGCAAAACAATCGAAGGAATCAACCGTTTGTTCGTTGCAGATCCAATTAATATCATCGGCAACCACCTTATTTACTCTCAAATCTTCTTTTTGACCCAAAACAATTTCATTACGAATTACGTCTTTTGCGATGACATATAGCGGATTCTTTGCGGATATTTTTAATCCTTTCCGCTGTCCGATTGTATAAAAAGGAATCCCGTCATGTTGTCCGATTTCTTTTCCTTCCGAATCGATAAATTTTCCCGGCGAAATCCGTTGCGGTTGCATTTGTTTTAGAAATCTGCGATAATCTCCGTCACCGATAAAGCAGATATCTTGACTTTCCGGTTTTTCGCTATAAGGAAGATGATATTCAGCCGAAATTTTTCGAACTTGGGACTTAAAATAATCGCCTACCGGAAAAACAGAACGTTGGAGTTGCCTTTGAGATAAGCGACTGATTACATAAGACTGATCTTTATTGGGATCCATTCCGCGAAATAAGTGGGTTATTCCTCTCTCATCTTTAATGGTGCGCACATAATGACCGGTAGCGACATACTCCGCATCCATTGCATCGGCATATTGCAATAATTGTCTCCAACGTACCAAAGGGTTACACCATGCGCAGGGATTGGGAGTCTCTCCCAAAAAATAAGAAGAAATAAATGGTTGCACCACAGATTCATAGAATGGTTCTACCGCATCCAAAAGGTAGAAAGGAATATCAATTTTGGTTGCAATCCGATGTGCTTGATTCGCAGCTTCAATCGAACAACATTGGTTTTCACGATCAAAGCCCTCTTCAGCCCATAATTTGAGCATTACGCCGATTACATCAAATCCTTGCTGTTTTAATAACAATGCAGCCACAGAACTGTCCACTCCGCCGCTCATTCCGACGATTACTCTTTGTTTTTTCTTGATCATTATTAAGAACGCCGTAAAATTCTGATCAATCTTTTTAGAGCATTTACCAATGAATAAATTGCATCATCAGTGGTATAGATACCGACTGTAATTCTTAATCCGCCGTTTGCCCACTCGCTGCTCAAGCCAATGTCGATCAATTGTTGTTGACCATGAATTTTTGAGGAACGACATGCCGAACCGATGGAAACAGCAAATCCTTTTTGATCCAGCAAGGATTGTAAAACGAGACTATCAATACCTTTGAAAGCAAAACTGGCATGATTCGTCAATCTTTCAGTCGGATGACCGGTTAATAGGCAGTCGGGAATGTTTTCTGAGATTAATTGAATCAGTAAATCCCTTTTCTGTCGCTCAAATTGGATTCGCTTGTCAAATTCATTATCAAGAATTTGATATGCCGCAGCCATTCCGACTATATAAGGCACATTATGGGTCCCTGCTCGTTTGCCATTTTCTTGTTTTCCGCCATGTATGAAAGGTAAAAAATTTTCCATACCATTACCAAGCAAAATTGCGCCGGTGCCTTTTGGTCCATAGCATTTATGAGCCGCAATATTCATCATTGAAATTTCGGAATTTCCAAAATCGATTTGATTATGAGCAACATATTGTGTGGCATCTGTATGAAAAGGAATTCCTTTTTCCTTACAGACTCGAGCAATTTCAGGAATCGGATTGATTGTTCCGATTTCATTGTTTCCGTAAATTACCGAAACCAATACCGTATCAGAGCGAATCATTTTCCTTACATCGTCCGGATCGACTTGCCCATATTGATTAACTGGTAATTGATCGATAATACAAAAACCGGCATTTTGTAAAAATTTTGCAGTTTCATTAACGGCGCTATGCTCCAATGGAGAAATCAGAAGACGACCGGGCTTGCCGTAAATTTTCCAATATTGAAAGACTGTTGCCCACAGAATTGTATTGCAGGCTTCCGTTGATGAACCGGTAAAAATCAAATTATCCGGATTCGTAATATGAAAGTGATCGAGTAGAATATTACGAGCATCTTCGACCGCTCTATAGGCTTGTTGACCGAATCGGTGGGCTGACGAAGGATTCCCAAACAGATTTGTAAAATAGGGTTGCATGCGTGTAAAAACTGTCGGAAGGAGCGGAGTAGTTGCTGCGTAATCGAAATAGTTTTCAATATTTAACCTTTTCATAACTCGATTATATTCAGTTTAAAAGATTGCGGAAATAATTTACAATTAATAGAGTATAGAAGAAAGAAAGCTGTTTAATGAGACTTCAAAGAGGATAAATGGACCAGATTTTTCAATTCTTTAATCAAATTATTTCTTGGTTTTCCGGATTATCGTTGGCAGAAAAGTTGGGAGTAATTGGTTTTATCTTATCCTCCCTGATCTCAATTATTTATATAATTAAATGGATCGCTCATCTTTTCCGTCGAGAAAAAAGGAAAGTATCGTTGAGTTTTAAACTTGAAGACGTTACACATGAAATGTTTAAAAAGAAAGGTTTTGTCACTTTTGATCTTTATGTTCGAAACGACGGAGATTCACCCATCGAAATCCTTCAATCCGGATTCATTTTAGCCGATGGAACAGAAATACCAATTTATGAGGAACCCCATAAAATTAAGGCTCCCGATAATGTTATCGTTCAACCCGGACATGAAGCTTTTTATGATAATTGCGATTTGTTTCAAATTTTGAATGTTAACGGTGTCAATTATAAAAAAATTGTCGGTTTTTATGCGGATGTAAAGGGAGCGCCTCGCTTTCGAACAGAAGGTGATATCCACCCATTAATGAATGATCAGATAATTCGCGGAATTTTGACGGATAAAAAAGGATTAAATGGATTCTGATCAATTTTTTCCGGAAAAAGTTTGTGGTAAAATTTCTCTGCAATCCGTTCAAGCGGGAGTAGCCAAGTGGTAAGGCATTAGCTTCCCAAGCTAACATTCGCGAGTTCGAATCTCGTCTCCCGCTCTTCTTTCTTATAAAATGAAACAGTAACAAATGATTCTGTTTCATTTTTTATATCGATTGATTCCAAACATCAGAACCGAAATAATACTTAGGATAGAAATTACTAAACCGATTCGAAATCCTGGCGGGATAAATTTTAATTGAATCTCATGTGCGGATTCGGGAATATTCTTAATACAGAGTAAACCGGAAAGTATATCGTCATATCTTATTCTTTTTCCATCGAGAAAAACTTGCCATCCCGATTCGAAGGGAATCGAGGAAACCAGAATAAGGTTGTTTGCTTCTTGATTCAGAAGAATTTTAAATGAATTAAATCCGGTTTGTATAACCTGTGGAGCATCTTCTTGAATCTTTTTCGTAAGAATCGAAAAACGATCGATATCAAATTCATAGACAGATGGAAGCTGAAATTCTTGCCAATCTTGCCGATGAAAATTAATCTGGATAACGGAGGATTCTCTTTCTTTTAAATATGGATAAAGATTTAATAAATATTGGATTCCGTTACTCATATAGGAATCTATATCAACCGATGTTCCGTTGATTAATAATTCGTATCCGCCAATCACCTGTGGAATAAACAAATAATATGGAGAAATCCTTGAAGTTTTAAATCGAATGGTGATCGAAGAAGGTTGAGCGGGATTTAAAACTCGTACCTGATCTTTTTCCGTATCTGAATATACCAAGTTACCGAGCGATATATCTTGTATCGGCGCACTTTCGTAAAATCGGCCGGTTTCTCCTGCTATTCCTTCTAATATTGCTTCTTGGAATAAAACGGGGTTTTCATAAGCGGAAGATCCGACTGAATTTAATGCGGAATCTGAATAAAAGAACATCGGAAATGCATACGGATTCGACCAAACAAAACTTTCGATTTCATCATAATCACGGTTCAAAGCATAATCGGAAAAGAGATACTTAATACCAAACAGCGAATCTGTGAATATAGTGGATCCCTCATATCGAATCCAATAATTAATCGAAGCAATGCCCAGAGATTGAGTCAACGCTTGAAATTTTTTGTTTAATATCGAGGTATAGAGCGAAAGGCCGTTATATCCCAATTCGATTGAATCATTTGACATAGAACGTCGATCTGTTTTTTCAATTCGATAAAAATCTCCGGGAATTTTTGATGAATAACGATCGATCAAATCGGCATATTTGCGATGATAATCCAAATAAGAATTACGATTTGTCAGAACCACCGAATTTTCCTTATAAAGGAGAATGCCGTTCAAAAAGCATTCAATCGAACAGAATATCCATAAGAAATAAGGAATATACCTATTTCGTTTACTGCGGTTCAAGACCATTAAAAATAATGAATAAACAACTATGAAAAACAGGTTGATGAAAATTTGATAAGACTTTATTCTGTCAGGATAAATTTGTTGAAAAGAAAGCAAGCCTAAAATTAAAAAGACACCACATAAGATAATTTTTAAATTGTTTATATGCAGTTTAATCAAAAATTCAAAAGAACAAGTCAACAATAAGAAAGAAAAGACAAAAGAAAAACGATAATGAAACCAATTGGGATAATCAAATCCATGCCAGATAAAATTGAGAATTTGATCCGTAAATGAAAGGATAAGAATGATATAAAGTGCGCCCGAAAAAATTTTTGTCTTCTTTGGAATCTGTTTGCCAAGGAAGAAGAGGCAACCTGATATCAATGGCAAAATTCCACAATAAATGTAGGGCAAGTTCGCTTTGACTCCGTCGCCGATTCCGATAAAAAGCTTGGGAAATAACTCAAAAGCCGAAAAATTAAAGTGGTGAATTGGAAACGGTTGGCCGATTAAATCAGCATTTTCTTTTATTGCTCTGAATAAGGGCAACCATAAAAAAGCGCTCAAACCGGTTGCCAGAATAATGGAAATGAGAAAGAGTCCGGTTTTCCGAATCTTTTCTTTCCGAGAAATCGACAGATCGGTACTGATGATCCTTATTAAAAAATAAAAACAAGAAAAAAGACTTGCCATATACCCGCAATAATAATTAGACACAATTAAAAGAAAGTATAGGATCACGCATCCGCCCCATTGATCCCTCGAAATGATTTTTTCGATTTGCCAGCATACAAGCGGCAATAAAATGATTGCATTTTGAAATGAGAAAAGAAAATAAAAAGCAATCAAATACCCAGACAAAGCATAGCAAACAGCAAAAGGAACAATTATCGGTTTATTTAAACAGTTGAAGCGTTTTCCGAGGTAGTATCCAAAGGTTAATCCGCTTAATGAAATTTCCAATAAAATAATCACTGTGACTGCATCGATCATTCGCTCTTCCGGAAAGAAAATCAGAAGGAGATAAAGCGGACTTGAGCAATAATGAACAAATGTCGGGAAGAAGTTTATCCCTCCGGCGGCGTGGAAAGTGTAAAATAGATTTCCTTCTCCTTTATAAATTCTGGCTAATTCGGATAAAAACCCGATAAATTGGTCTGATAAATCACTATAGAGAAGAGAATTGCTTCCGAAAGGATAAACTTTTTCAAAAGCGAGGATGGCAATAAAAATCAGAAAGGGCAAAAGAAAACAACAAGCTAAAATCTTATTGAAATGATTTTTTATCGGCAGATTAGAGACCATTTCTTTATTCTTTTCATATGGCGTAAACTATTAAAAAGCGGCTGATAACATCACAAAATTAATAATATCCGAGAAATCCATTTTACGGAGCAATTCGCAAATCGTAAAAAAACCGCAATTCGTGTTAAAATTCTCCCATGAAATGGCTTATCTTAAGATAATATCTTCCACTTTTTCACTTTTTGTCGCCATCGCAGTCGGTTTTTTCGCCGGAAAGAAAGATTTTCTAACCGAATCCTCCACAACTGAACTTTCACGATTTGTGATTCGAATCTTATTCCCGATTTATTTGTTTCGGTCCGCTGTGACGTATATCAATAAGGAAAATTTCCTTTCGGCTCCGCTTTATACATTCTTAAATGTGATTGTAATGATAGCAATGTGGTTTATTTCCAGACAGATCGTGAAAAAAGCAAATATTTCGCCGGATAGAATCCCGATGTTTGAATTCACATCCCTTGCTGGGAATACCGGCTTTTTCGGGTTGACTTTTGCCACACTTCTCTTTGGTTCCGAGGAAATAATGGCTGCGATTCTTTACGATTTCGGTGGATCATTAGTAATTTTTATGATTCTCGTCCCATTTCTTTTAGATAACAATCATATACATCATCCTATAAATTTTCTGAAAGAGCCGAACGTTATTGCCATTTTAAGTGGTTTGATATTGGGAATACTTGGGGTGAAAATTCCTGAATTCTTAGCGCCTTCCTTTAATTTGCTGAGCCAAATCACTTTACCTTTGGCTTTGATTTTATGCGGAGCACAACTGGCATCCATTAAAATATCAAAAGAATTCCATTTTTCTCAAGTACTATATGTCATATTAATCAAAATGATTCTAATGCCATTACTCCTGTTTGTCATTGTTTTATGGATTCCTTTGGATGGGCAAATGAAGCAGTTTCTTGTAGTTGATGCTGCTTTACCATCGGGAATTTCAATGGTAAATTTCGCAAAGACATATCACCAGGATTCTGATTTCGCAGCGGTAGCTGTTTTTGCGACTACCGCTTTTTCGGTTATATGGCTTCCGTTTCTACTGATCGTTTTGTCTTCAATATTTTAATAAATCAATTAATTATTTCAGAAATTATTTCACCCTTATCGTAAATATTTCATAAAAAAGCTTAAAAGTCCCAACCTGTCATAATTCATTCATGACTTTGTTCAGATTGGTTTTTTCTTCAAAACCCTTATAATATTTATAATTGGTGACATTTGAAATTTCTGTAATTATTTCAAAGGAAAAATGAAGATAACGCTTAAACAAATCGCACGAGAAGCGGGAGTTTCTCAGGCAACGGTGTCACGTTTAGTTAATCAAAACACCGGTGTTAGTTCGGAATTGGAAGAAAAGGTCACGAACGCGGCAAAAAAACTTGGCGTGGAGTTGCCGAGAAAAAGCTCGGCAGTGAAATCCGATCAAACCAAGAATAAAGTTATCGGATTGTTGGTCACCGATCTTTCCAATCCCTATTTTCAAGTAATTATGCGGGGCGTTATCGATGAAGCCAGAATTTTAAATTACGGAGTTCAAATATTCGAAACTTATGAAGATATAAGATCCGAAGAAGAAGCGATTAAAACAATCGAGCGTTTTAAATTAGACGGTGCGATTTTATCCGCTTCGCGTATTTCAGAAAATAAGTTGATTAATTTCCATAAGAATACAAAAATTCCGATCGCTTTGATGAATCGCTATGTAAAAGAACCGGAAATCTGCTGTATTATCGTTGATTTCCAACGATCTTTATTTCAAGCAACCACCCATTTAATTGATTTGGGACACAAAAAAATCGCCTATCTGTCCGGACCGTCAAACAGTGATCCTTCGAAAACGCGACGGGCAGGGATTGTAAAAGCTTTGGAACAGGCAAATTTAAAACTCGAAGCGGATTTATGTGTCGGAAGTTTCCCCAATGTGGAAGGAGGATTTCAGGCAATGATCTCGTTGCTTTCTCTCTCTCCAGATAAACGTCCGACAGCTGTACTTGCTTATAATGACTTGATAGCGGTCGGTGCATTGAGAGCGATCCGGATGAAAGGATTACAGGTGCCGAACGATATTTCAATCATCGGAGTGGATAATATTGACATGTCCGAGCACACCTATCCGCCTTTAACGACGATTTCTCCGCCTAAAGTAAAAATGGGATCGATTGCCATGAGAGCGATATATCGAATGAATATGGGCGAATATTATCCGACCGACGGATATATCGAGGTGGACGCCCCATTAACTTTACGGTATTCAACCGGACCGGTAAAACATAACCCGAACGAATCTATTTGATCACAAATTCAACAAAGGATGTGAAAAATGGCAAAGGAACAATATGTTTTTGAATCAGAAGGAAAAATTATTCGTTATCGATTTCCGACTCATATCAATGATTTGATTATCCCCAGAGAGGAGTCAACCTGCGCCGAAGTATTTATGGTTGTCCTGGATGAAAATGAAGCTCCCCCTCTCCATAAACATGATGATGCCGAACAGATTTTTTATATGATTCAAGGGAAAGGCAAACTTGAAATAAGAAAGCAACAGAATGACGAACCGGAATATTTCGAAATCAATGTCGGACAGGTTATTAAAATCCCGCCTCATACATGGCATCGGGTTTTTGCTTTAAGCAAAGAAGGCGTTCGCTACTTGAGCATTGATTGTTTCCCAAATGGGTTTGATCCGTCCGAACCAACCTGGGATGATCATGTTAAAAACATGGCAACTGCCAACGGATGGGACTTTTCCAAAATTCGTGAAGACAGACGCTGAGAAAAATTCGGGCAGGAGTTTGATCAGATGTCTATAAAAATCCGGAATCGTATTCCGGAATGAATAAACCAAATAGGAGGAAAAATGTCAAGAAGAATATCAATATTAGGGATCATCTTAGTTTTTGCAACGACGTTCCTAATCGCCGGTGCTGTTTCGGCTGCCGATTATCATGAAGCGCCGATGCTGGCTGATAAAGTCGCAGCCGGCGAATTGCCCCCGGTTGCAGAACGGCTCCCGGAAGAGCCGCTTGTCGAACAACCATTGGAATCGATCGGTGTTTACGGTGGTACGCTTCGACGCGGGATCACCGGACCAAATGACCACAACAGTTATGTTCGTTGGGTCTATGACTCACTGGTTCGGTTCAGTCAGGACGGAAACTCAACTTATCCGCATCTGATCAAATCATTGGAACCCAATGAAGACTACACAGTCTGGACATTTAATATGTTGAAGGGCGCAAAATGGTCTGACGGGTCACCGTTTACTTCTGCCGACATCATGTTCTGGTTTCATGATTATTATACGAATCCGGATCTCGCACCTGCCAAACTGCCCTGGCTGTACAATAATGACGGCTCGTTAGTTGAAGTAACCGCACCGGATGATTATACGGTTGTGTTTACGTTTAAGGATCCCATCACAACTGTCCCGATGGAAGTGGCTGCAATGGATAACCGTGATAATTTGGTTCCCATGTTCCTGCCGTCAGCTTACTTAAAACAATTCCATGCAAAATATACCGATGTCGATAAACTCAACCAGATGGCGAAAGAACAATCTTTTGAAAACTGGAAACAGCTTTTTGAGAATAAACAAGCGCCTTTCCGCAATCCGGAAAGACCTGTGATGGCAGCATGGATGTCGGTTACCACGATTAATGATCCGATTTATACATTAGTTCGCAACCCGTATTATCCGATCGTTGACACGGAGGGAAATCAACTCCCTTATATCGACCAAATCAATTTTGTGACTTATCAAAGTACAGATGCTCTAAACATGGCTGTCATCCAAGGTGAATTGGATATGCAAGACCGCCATGTTGTGATGCAGAATTACCCTGCCTTGGTCGAACAAGCTGAAAAAACCGGAAAATATGAAGTTCGCTTATGGCCGACTTTCGGTGGCGTCGATGCTGCTTTATCGGTCAATTATTATTATGACAAAGATCCGGATTATATGAAGTTATTCCAAAATCATGATTTCCGCGTTGCATTGTCACTCGGTATCGATCGGGAAGAAATCATTCAAAGTGCATTTTTGGGAGTCGGGGAAGCACGACAACCGGTCCCAAGGAACACCTCACCGTATTATCCGGGAGATGAATATGCCTATAAGTACACCGAATTTGATCAGGCAAAAGCCAATGAAATTCTGGATGGTTTGGGAATGACAAAACGAGATTCCGAAGGATTCAGATTAATGCCCGACGGAAGCCGCTGTATGATCGAGATTGCATATGTACCGCAATTCGCAAACTGGGGAGATATTGCACAAATGATCTCTGAAGATTGGCGCGGAATCGGAATCGACGGTGTTGTGGTTGAAAATGAACGAACCAACCATTTCGCAAAACGCGATTCCAACGAACTCATGACCGAAATCTGGAATGAAGACACTACCGGATTCCCCTTCACCGGTGCGCCAAAATTCGATCCTCGGACCAGCCCGGGTATTTGTGTCGCAACGGGTGCTCGTACGTGGCTTAATTCAGGCGGAAAAGAAGGTTATGAACCCAATGCCGATTTCAAACGGATTATGGAAATTATCGATTCTGCCAAGAGAGTAAGCCCCGATAAACAGGCTGAACTCGGTAAGGAACTGTTCCGAATTTGGGCGGAAGGCTGCTATGAGATCGGAATCGCAGGCTTAACGCCTCTTGTTCAAGGTGTGGCGGTTATTAACGTCAACCTGAAGAACGTTCCTGCTTCCAACGAACTCGGTAACGACTGGCCGCTCCGAACCCCCGGAAACGCACGAACCGAACAATTCTATTTTGCAAAGTAATACAAATAATTATGGTCGGGCGATTTTGCAAAATCGCCCGACCGGCAATTTTGAACTTTATTATTCTTTTTATTGGAACGTACGAGTAAGTGATTTCCATAAAGAAAATCATAAGACTCAAAATTTTTATGTGATTTTTGAACGGAGTAAACGATGGGAAAATTTTTAGCGAAGAGACTCCTTTTGATACCATTTTTATTGCTTATATTTTCGATCATAATTTTTGCCTTGATTCAGGCACCTCCCGGCGATTTTATGACCACTTATTCCGCAATATTGGCCGGATCCGGCTCATCGTTGGATGCCGAGCAGTTAAATGCGATGCGGGTATCTTATGGTTTGGATCAACCGATGCATATACAGTACATACGATGGCTTGGAAAACTTCTTCACGGAGATATGGGATTGTCATTATTATATATGCTTCCCAATAAACAATTAATCGGTGAAAGATTAGGACCGACTATCCTTTTAGCGCTGTTTTCATTCATTCTTTCCTGGCTGATAGCGATTCCGTCCGGAATTTATTCTGCGACGCATAAAAATTCGTTTGGCGATTATTTCTTTATGGTAATCAACTATATCGGAGTCGCCATTCCCAACTTCTTTCTGGCACTTTTATTAATGTGGTTTTTCTACTCTCATTACGGTTTGAATCTCGTCGGCTTGTTTTCTCCGGAGTTTGAGATGGCGCCATGGAGTTATGCGAAGTTTCTGGATATGTTGAAACATATATGGTTGCCCGCTATTATCTTGGCATTAGGAGGCTCAGCCAGATTAACTCGGGTAATGCGTGCGAATCTGTTGGATGAATTAGGGAAACCTTATATGATTACGGGGCGTGCCAAAGGAATGTCAGAATGGGCATTAATTATGAAGTATCCGGTTCGCTTGGCAATTAATCCGTTAGTTAGCACAATCGGGAATTATATTCCCCAGTTGTTTTCCGGTTCTCTGATTGTGGCAACAGTAATGAATCTTCAGAATATCGGCCCGCTCCTTTTGCAGGCGCTATCGATGCAAGACATGTATTTATCAGGGTCAATTCTGATCATATATTGTCTGCTTGGTATTTTAGGAACAATTCTGTCCGATTTGTTGTTAGCTTGGGTTGATCCTCGGATCAGATTGGAATAGTGAAGATGACAGAAAATTACTCTCCCAAAAATAATTCAAATCCCACAAAAAACAATCCATCTGAATCCTCTGTTGAGAACCAAGCGAATATTGATTTGGATGCTTTGGCCAGCACAAAAAGTGAAGAAAAAGTCTCCATCGCTTCGAACAGACAACTGATTTGGTGGCGTTTTCGAAAAAATAAAATGGCGGTAATCAGCCTTTTTATTTTAGTAATCGTTTTTGCTATCATTTTATTCCCTGATTTTTTCGCAAATCAAAATTCTGAAAAGACCAATGCGCGTGAGGCTTACATTCCCGTCCAAAGTTTACACTTTTTCAAAGACGGGAAACCCGATCTTTGGGTCGATAAAGTTGAAGGACAAAGAAACCCGAAAACTTTGGGAATGGAATGGGTTGTCAAGGAAGGTGAATCGGTCGATGTCAAGTTTTTCGGAAAAGGAATGAAATGGAAATTCCTTTTTTGGGAAACCGAACGTCATTTAATTACACCATCGGATCCTAATACTCGCGTGTTTCTTTTAGGATCGGACCGTATGGGGCGGGATCAGTTTTCGAGATTGATGTATGCGACCCAAACATCTCTTACAGTCGGGCTTGTATCCGTTCTTCTCAGTGTATTTCTGGGTGTCCTGTTGGGTGGAATCAGCGGATATTTCGGTGGAATGACCGATATGGTCATTCAAAGATTGATCGAAATATTAAACTCTATTCCATATGTACCCATTTGGATGGCAATGACTGCGGCGTTGCCTCGTCAATGGTCTGCCGAACAGCGTTTCTTTGCTATTACCGTAATTCTTTCTCTGTTGGGTTGGACAACGCTCGGAAGAGAAGTTCGGGGAAAGTTCATGTCTATTCGTGAGGAAGATTTTATCCTTTCTGCTGAGTTGATCGGTTGCAGTAAATGGCGAATCATTATGAAACATATGGTTCCCACTTTTCTCAGCCATATTATTGCAACCGGAACCTTATCGATTCCGGCAATGATCGTAAATGAAACCTCATTAAGCTTTTTAGGATTAGGCCTTCGTCCGCCGGCGATCAGTTATGGTGTCATGTTACAGGAAGCACAAAATGTTCAGACGATGGCTAAAGCTCCATGGCTGATGCTCCCCGGCTTGGTACTGGTAATCAATGTTTTAATGTTCAATTTGATTGGCGACGGACTACGTGATGCTGCCGATCCGTACAGTAAATAGGAGAAAAAATGGAAAATACAAAACCATTATTATCTGTACGAGATTTGAAAGTTTATTTTGATTTAGACGAAGGGACAGTCAAATCTGTGGATGGCATCTCGTTTGATGCTTACGAAGGGAAAGTGGTCGGCATTGTCGGAGAATCCGGGTGCGGAAAATCCGTTACCATGAAATCGATCCTGCGAATTGTCGAAAAACCCGGAAGAATCGTTGAAGGCGACATTTTGCTCCAAAAAAGAGATAATCCGGATGAATACCTTAACTTGGTCAAAATGAAAGAAAACGGCAAAGAGATTCGTGCGGTCCGAGGAGGAGAAATTGCTTTGATTCCTCAGGAACCGATGTCGGCATTCAGCCCGATTCATACCATCGGCGATCAAATTACCGAAGCGATCATGCTGCATAATCCGGTTAATAAAGAGGAAGCGCGGAGAATATGTATTGAATCCTTAAAATCCGTCGGTATGTCTATGCCGGAAAAGCGAATCGATTCTTACTCTTGGCAACTTTCGGGCGGACTCAGACAAAGAGCAATCATCGCCATGGCTATTGTTTGTAAACCACGGTTATTGATTGCTGATGAACCGACTACGGCTATTGATGTAACCACACAAGCTCAAGTTTTGAAGCTATTAAAAAAACTCCAGATGGAAAGAAATATGGGAATTCTTTTCATTACACATGATCTGGGGGTAATTGCTCAAATGGCACAATATGTTGTCGTGATGTATTTGGGTAGGATCATGGAAAAAGGACCGGTTGATTCAATATTCCATAATCCCAAACATCCTTATACGCAAGCGTTACTCCGTTCGATTCCTTCGATTCAAAAGACAACGAAAGTTAAATTGCCGACAATCAGCGGTTCAATTCCTCATCCGTTCAATAAACCTTCTGGTTGCCCGTTTCACCCTCGTTGCAATAACTGGATTCGCGGAAAATGTGAAAAATCACTCCCTCCGGAGTATATAGTAGGAGAAGGGCAAAGCGCCAGTTGTTTCTTATATGAAGGATCGGAGGAGGTGACACATGAACGAGACTAATAATCCGTCGATTCAAATGACGAATACAGAGAGAATTCTTGAAGTGAAACATTTAAAAAAATTTTTCCCGATTACGAAGGGCTTCAGGAAGAAACATGTCGGAGATGTTCGGGCAGTTGATGATCTCAATTTATATATTAATAAAGGTGAAACTTTAGGATTAGTCGGTGAAAGTGGATGCGGAAAAACCACGGCTTCTCGCTGTATCCTTCGAGCCTATGAACCGACGGCGGGAGATATTCTTTATCGAACAAAAACAGGTGTAACAGTAAATTTGTCGCAGATGTCCAATAAAGAATTACGACCGCTTCGTGCCGAAATGCAAATGATTTTTCAAGACCCATATGGCTCTTTGAATCCGCGAATGAATATCTTTGAAATTGTCAGCGAACCCATGCTGGTAAACGGTATAAAGAATCGACGAGAGAGAGAGGACCGCGTTGCGGAATTGTTAACAAAAGTCGGGTTACGTCCGGAATATATGGTTCGATATCCGCATTCATTCAGCGGCGGCCAACGCCAGCGGATAGGGATTGCACGTGCTTTGGCGTTACAGCCGAATTTGGTTGTCGCAGACGAGCCGGTATCCGCATTGGATGTTTCGGTTCAAGCACAAGTTTTAAATCTTCTGATGGAACTTTTGGAAGAAATGAATCTGACCTATCTGTTCGTTGCTCATGATTTGTCGGTCGTACGCCATATTTGTGACCGGGTTACGGTGATGTATGTCGGGAAAGTGGTTGAGACCGCTTCCACGGAAGCGTTATATAATACTCCCCGCCATCCTTATACAGAAGCACTAATGGCATCCATTCCGATTCCGGATCCTCGTCTGCAACAAAACAGAGAAGGTCTTCCGGGCGAGGTTCCGAATCCTTCGAATCCGCCGAGCGGTTGCTATTTTCATCCCCGCTGCAGCTATTGCATCGATAAATGTAAAACCGAAATGCCGGAGCTAAAAGAAATAGAACCGCAACATTGGACCGCATGCCACCGAGCGGAAGAACTAAAGTTGGAAGGATTTCATAAAAATGAATGATTTTCAAGCCGTTGCCATACAAAACAGCAAGATTATTTTTCCGGAAAAAGTCGAAGAAGGAAAAGTTCTCTTATTACGGGATGGCAAAATTGCCGGGATTGTCGGTCGGGATGATTTTAATCCCGAAGATTATTTGACTATCGATGCCACGGGGAAGTATACCGCTCCCGGGTTAATCGATTTGCATGTCCATGGGTGTTATAACCATACTTTCAATGAATCTGATCCCGAAGCATTTAATACGATTCTTCGCAATACACTTCGATACGGTATAACGACGCTTGTACCGACACTTGTTGCCGCTCCGATTCCAAATTTGATTCAATCGCTTTGTTTTATCGACAAGTGGAAATCAGAACAAAAACCCGGGATAACACAAATAACAGGCGCTTATCTGGAAAGTCCTTATATTGCCCCTCAGGCGGCAGGTGCGATTCCGGCATCTGCTTTACGGAAAATAACGGACGGGTCAATCGACCAAATCCTTGAATTAAGCTATGCCATTTCGATTTTTATGATTGCTCCGGAATTGGAAGGCGCAATGGATGCAATTCGCAAGATTAAGCAAAAAGGGATCATTGCCGCCATGGGGCACTCGATGGCCATAGAGTCAGAAATAATTCCGGCGATTGAAGCCGGTGCATCCCATGTAACCCATCTATGGAGTGCTATGTCTTCGGTTGTCAGGCAGGGGCCTTGGCGAAAACCGGGTTTATTGGAAGTTGCGCTGGTTTATCCTCAACTGACGACAGAAATTATTGCGGATAATCGGCATTTACCGACGACGTTGATGAAGTTAGCCGTCAAAGCAAAAGGTGATAAGGTTTGTGCCGTATCGGATGCTTTAAATGGCGCCGGTCTGCCGGAAGGATCACATTTTTTCGTCGGTGAAAATGAATACGAAGTGGTTGACGGAGTAGGAATGGTAGCCGATCGAAGTTGTTTTGCGGGAAGTACGACATTATTAGGTCAGGAAATTCCTATTTTGGTAAAGGAAGTCGGATTATCAATTCCTGAAGCCATTCGTATGGTTACCAAAATACCGGCAAAAATTCTTGGAATCGCCGATAAAAAAGGATCGATTAGAACCGGTTTGGATGCGGATATTATTTTGCTGGACTCAAATTTTAAAATTCATGAGATATTTCAACAAGGAATTCTGATTCAATTTTAAAAATTATAAAGAAATATAAAGGAAACAAAAATGGAACCAATATTTACGGATCAATGGGGAAAGTTACCGGTCAAAGTTTATGAAACAAATGAGATGATGGGAGAAGCAGCAGCACTGGATGCTCGAGAAATAATCAATTCTGCGATTGCTGAAAAAGGTTTTGCAAATATGATCATTGCAACCGGAAATTCTCAGCTGACATTCTTAAAGTCACTCAGAGAATTACCCGATATTGATTGGGGAAAAGTAAATGTATTTCATATGGATGAATATATCGGTTTGCCGGAAGGACATACCGCCAGTTTCCCATACTTTTTGCGGAAACACTTTTTGGACTATGTAAAAGTAAAAAATTTTTACCCGGTTCCCGGAAATCCCAAAACTCTTCGGGAAGATATGCTCGCATATGAAAAATTACTAAGGGAAAATCCGGCAGATCTTTGTGCATTGGGAATCGGCGAGAACGGTCATATCGCCTTTAATGATCCACCTTTTGCTGACTTTGATGATCCGGTCTATATTAAAAAAGTCAGGCTTGACGAAAGATCTCGGAAACAACAAGTAGGGGAAGGTCATTTTCATTCTCTGGATGAAGTTCCGATGTATGCTTTAACTTTAACCATACCGGCTTTACGATCGGCAAAACACATGTTATGCATGGTTCCCGAGAGCAGAAAAGCCGAAGCTGTATATCGAACGAAGACAGAACCGATCAACGAAAATTGTCCGGCTACTATCTTAAAAGATACTCCTTGGTGCACACTTTATTTAGACAAAGATGCGGCGGAAAAAATTCTACCGAAATAGACAGGATATTACTGCTTTATGAAGAAACAATTATTTATTCTCGGGGACAGTATTTCGATTGACTACACACCGGTCTTAAGAGAATACCTTGGGAGTGAATGGGAAGTGCTTCGCAAAGGGGATATCCCTGCGCCGGAAATTTCAGGGGAAATAGATCATGAAAACGGAACCGATTCGAATGTCGTTTACGAATATCTCCGATTGGTCTTACCGTTTATTCAAGCATCCTTAATTCTTCTGAATTCCGGCCTCCATGATATCAAACGGATGCCGAATGAAACGGATGAATGCCAGGTATCCATCGAAAGGTATCGAAAAAATATTGAAAAAATAATTCATCTGATTCAATCCGAAAAAAAACAAGCCCTGTGGGTCACAAGTACACCGGTAGATGATCAGCAGCATCGAAAATATGAAACTTCATTCTTTCGACGAAATGATGACTTAGTTCGATACAACCGAACAGCAATTGAAATAATGAAGAAAAACAATATTCCCGTTTTTGATTTATATAACTTTACCTCAAGAATAAATGCTCCTCTTTACCGAGACCATATTCATTTTAATAATGAAATAATCAATCTTCAAGCCGCCTTTTTATCGGGTTGTATTCAAACATTTTTCAGTTATGGAACAAGAAATGATGAGGAATAGATGAATTCTCACGAACGATTAATTACAACAATGAATTTCAAGGAACCGGATCGTGTGCCTTTTGATATGGGAAGCACACAAGTTACCGGAATAAATGAACAGGCATACAGACGACTGAGATCTGCTTATGGCTTGCCAGAAAAAGAAGTTGTTTATTCCGATCAAATTCAGGGACTGGCTTTACCGGATGACGATTTTATTGAGGCTCTCGGAATTGATATCCGCGGACTTTTTCCATTAAACGCTCATAATTGGAATGTTAAGGTTACGGATGGCGGAAAATATTGGTTATATCTTGACGAATGGGGAATAACTCACCGTAAACCCAAAGAGAATGGTTTATATTTTTCGATCTATCAAGAACCTCTGAAAAATGAGAAATTATCTCCCGATTCCATTAAAAACCACCCTTGGCCGAATTTTAAAGACCCTCAGCGAATCGCCGGATTAAAGGAACTGGCTGATTTATACCACTCAAAAAATTACGGCGTCGTGATGAAAGATCCTTTTGCGGGCATTTTTGAAATGTCTCAGCGGATTTGCGGCATGGACTATTTGTTAATGTTGATGGCAAGTGAACCTGATCTTGCGGGTCTCCTCTTCGATAAAATGGTTGAATTGAAAATCGATTTCTTTTCCAGTGCATTACCTGTTTTGGCCGATTCAGTGGATGTTATTGCATTGATGGATGATTACGGAACTCAGGTTTCTCAATTGATATCACCCCGAATGTTTCGCAATCAGATTAAACCTCGTTGGAAGGAGGTTTTTGATTGCATTAAACAATATGCACCCAATGCCAAACGCTTCTTCCATTCGTGCGGGAACGTCAGGCCGTTAATTCCGGATTTTATCGAAATCGGCGTCCAAATATTAAATCCTATTCATGTTAAAGCAACCGGAATGGATCCCTATCAACTCAAAAAAGATTATGGAGATCAATTAGTATTTTGGGGCGGAGGAGTTGATACACAGGGAATTTTGCCGATGGGTACACCTGAGGAAGTCAGAGAAGATGTAAAAAGAAATCTTGATGCTTTAATGCCCGGAGGCGGTTATGTTTTTAATACGGTTCATAACATTCAAGCGGACGTGCCGACAGAAAATCTGGTTGCAATGATTGAAACATTTAAAGAATATGGAGTCTATTAAATCAAAATGCTAAAATCCGACCAATTTCTTCCGCTTGAATTTGTTTTCAATCCGAACTGGTGGAATAAAACCGCCGGGATTTCCTTTGATCGGGATTTTTATTTGAATCCAAAGAAGAGAGAAGAAAATGACGTGATGATGCGCCGGATATTATTTGAAAAGTTCGGAGAATTTGGTTTCGGTGAGGAAAATCCCAAACCGCGGCCCATTGCCGGATCGATGATGGTTGCCGGTGGGTTTGTTATTCCGGCCCTTCTCGGTGCAGAAATCCGTTTTTCGACGGCGGAAGCCCCGCAACCTTTGCCTCAAATTCGGTCAAAGGATCAAATAATGTCTTTCGTGGAACCCGATATATTATCCAATTGGCCGATGAATGAATTAGCGGACGGATGGGATCGGCAACAAAAAGAATACGGTTATTTATTGGGAGATATTAATACCGACGGCATTTTGAATGCCGCCTATCATTTTTACGGCCCCGATCTGTTTGCCGATTTGCTTGAAGATCCGGATGTTCCTGTTCGATTCATGAGAAAAATCGCAAAAATAATTATTCAGACCGCAACCTATGTAAAGAATCGTACCGGTACTACTTCCGTTTCCGTAAATCGGATGGCATGTCGTTTATCTCCTTCGCCTTTTATTCATGCCAACTGCTCCGGCCAGATGATTTCTCCGCGAACTTATGAGAAGAATCTGTTACCGATTGAACAGGACATGGCCCAATCCATTTCCGATTACGGCGTTCATCATTGCGGAGTTAAAACAGAAATCTATGCGAAATTTTATAACCAAATTCCTGTTTGCTACTGCGAAATCGGATGGGAATCAAATCCGGAGAAATGTCGATCATTTTTGCCGAATGCATTTCTGAATCTTCGCCTGAGTCCGATTCGGATGCTTTCTTGTTCTTCTTCTGAAATTAAAAACGATGTGGAAGAATTATTAAATTCTGTAGGCGATCTGACCAATGTGGGAGTCAGTTGTATCAATATGGATTTCGGTACTCCCGAGGAAAATATTTTGACAGTATCGGAGACAATCGAACGATATAGAACCTTATGGAAAAAACATCATGGATAAATTAATACAAAATTTTTTTCAAGCATCTTCTCATCAAGAAGTTTCAAGAGTTCCTTTGGCATTAATTGCTGACAGTCCGTGGATTCCCGGTTTTGCGGGAATTGACACGCTGGATTATTACCTTGATCAGAAAAAATGGTTCGAGATCAATTTAAATCTTCGAGAGCGTTTTCTCGAAGTTGTCTGGGTTCCCGGGTTTTGGTGGGAATATGGCATGGCAATCGAGGCTTCTGCTTTCGGAAGTCGAATTATTTTTCATCATGATCAACCGCCGTCCATGGAACCTATCAGCACGGATTTACAGTTTTGGAAAAATAAAACAAAAGTCAGAGATCCTGAAAAGGATGGCTTGATGCCTTTGGCCTTGCGCCAAATCGAGCGTTCGGATCATGAATTACAGTCCTATGGATTGGGTCAGCATATTGCCAGTTCGCGCGGTATCTTAACGGTTACTTCCTGGTTTATGGGAGTAACAACCTTAATGGAATCTCTCTTGTCCGCACCGGATGATATCATTCCGATTCTTGAAGTTGTGACGGATACGATTATTCTGTGGTTGGAAGCTCAATTAAAACGGATGAGGGAACCCAAAGGAATTCTTTTGCTCGATGATTTGATCGGAATGATTTCCAAAAGAGTTTATTTACGAATAGTGGATCCTCTGTTCCGAAAAATATGGGATCATTTTGACGGTTATGTGAAAATCTATCATAATGACACCTCATGCGAACATTTGTATCCTGTCCTCGCCGAAACCGGATTTGATGTGTTCAATTTTTCCGACAAAACCGATATCGGAACAGCCCGTCAATTGATGGGCAAACAAATCGTCCTGATGGGAAATGTTGCGCCACGGGATATCGGAGCTCTCGGTACTCCGGAACAGGTTTACCAAGCCGCCTGGAACTGCTTGGAAAAAACAAACGGAGAGGGTCTGATACTGTCTTTTGGCGGCGGAATTTCTCCCGGAACTCCCGCCGAGAATATTGATTCGATGATAAAAGCGTTGAATGATTGGTATAAAAGATAATTTTCCGAAAAGTCATCTTTTTGGAATTATTACGAGAAAGGTTATCAGATATGAGTAAAAAATGGAATTTACCGGAAGATCGTTTTTTTGATAATGAACCTGCTCAAAAAAGGATCGCACTGGAAATTTATGAAAGAGTCAAGAATTTGCCGATTGTCAGTCCTCACGGGCATGTAGATCCTAAATTATTCGCAAATGATTCACCCGGTTTTGGAACTCCCAGCGACTTATTGGTCATTCCGGACCATTATATTTTCAGACTGTTCTACTCACAAGGACTGAAATTGGAAGATTTTGGGATCCCTTATCGGAATGGTTTGCAAGATGCCTCCGAAAAAGATCATCGAAAAATTTGGCAACATTTTGCCGATAATTTTCACTTGCTTCGTACGACAGCTTCTTATACATGGCTTGCCTATGAGTTTAAGTTCATCTTCGATATTGATGAGATTCCGGATTCCGAAAATGCGATGAGAATCTATGATAATCTAACGGAAAAGCTCAGTTCACCGGAATTTCAACCGAGAGAACTATATAAGAAAATGAACATTGAAGTCCTATGTACAACAGATGCGGCTTCGGATTCATTGAAAACACATCAAGAAATAAAAGAATCCGGTTGGGATGGAAAGATTATCCCGACTTTTCGACCGGATGCGGTTACTAATATCAGAGGAGAAAACTTCCGACAGGAAATCGAAAAATTGTCCGCAGCCGCTGATATCGATATCCATGATTTTGAATCCTATATTCGGGCGCTTGAAAAAAGGCGAGCCTTTTTTAAGGAAATGGGCGCTGTATCGACGGATCAGGCTGTTATTACCCCTTATACTCATGAACTTCCGCAATCCGAAACGGATAGGATTTTTAAAGCTGCTTTAAATGGGAATGTTATCGATTCGGATGCTATGGCATTTGAAGGCCATATGTTGATTGAAATGGCTCGCATGAGCTGCAACGATCAATTGGTTATGCAATTACATCCGGGAGTATTAAGAAACCATAACCGAATCATTTACGATAAATTCGGTCCGGATAAAGGTTGCGATATTCCGATTCAAACCGAATTTACAAAGAATCTTCATTCGATGCTGAATCAATACGGAAATAATCCCAACTTCACATTATGTTTATTCACTGTCGATGAGAATACTTATTCGCGGGAACTAGCTCCGTTAGCGGGTCATTATCCGTCCGTTCGTCTCGGACCGCCATGGTGGTTTAATGACAGTTGGAATGGAATGACGCGATTTTTTGATTCCGTAACCGAAACAGCCGGATTATACAATTTGAGCGGTTTTGTAGACGATACCCGAGCGTTTCCGAGCATCCCCGCCAGGCACGATGTTTGGCGTAGGGTCGTTTCTAATTGGCTGGCAAAAATGGTAGTCAGATCGTTCATTGATGTGGATGATGCCTACGATTTCGCGTTCCTTTTGGCTTATTCTCAACCTAAAAATGTTTATAAGCTTTAATGATTATTTTAAGGATGATATAGAATGAAATATAGTCTGATAAATACTTCTGTAACAACAATCGATTCGCAAAAAATTTGGATGATCAGAGATGCCGAAGGAAATCGATATCTGCAATCTGACCGACCGATAAAGGCATTAAAAAGTGAAAATAATGACAATATTTATTTATTGTCGCCTGAAAATGCAAAGTGGTTGCGCAGCCAAATTCCTTGGTTAAACCCTCAACCTTTGGGATTGAAAACCAGCGTCGGGACAGGCGATCGCTTAGGGATTTCTACCCCTGGTCATATTCGAGCTTTTCAAGGGACCCAAATATCCCCCGTTTTGGCCCAACAATCTGTTCGAGAATTGATTCGAACTCATCGAACCGCTCAAATGGTGCTTGATGATGCAATGTGGGGCGTTTTTGAAGCGGGATGGAACCGTCCTTGGGGTGCCGATGCCGATCACTTAAAGACGATCGATGATATGAGAGAATACTACGAAGCAGGATTTACATTCTTTACAATCGATCCGGGTGAATATGTTAAAAACCTTAATTCACTGGATAATATTCCTTTGCAATCATTATTAAACAATATTGATTATGATCTTTTAGCTACTTCCGAATCAGAATTGATTAATAACTATACGCATTTTCCTGATTCGTTAGACTTTATAACGGCTTCCGAACAAGATATCAAACGCGCTTTTATAAAATATGGCGGAGCAATCCATCATGTTCAAAAAATATATTTTCAATTAAAAAGTTGGATGGGCAATAACCCGTTTGACTTCGAGGTTTCGGTCGATGAGACGGATGAACCGACAACGATTTTTGAACATTATTTCATCGCTTGTGAATTAAAAAGGTTGGGCATCGAATGGACCTCGCTAGCACCTCGTTTTGTGGGAAAATTTGAAAAAGGAGTGGATTATCAGGGGGATTTGCATGAATTCGAATCTGAATATCGAAAGCATGCCGCAATTCAAAAATATTTCGGAAATTATAAAATCAGTATCCATTCGGGAAGCGACAAATTCAGCATCTATAAAATTTGCGCTGTTAACAGTGAATATAAAACTCACTTGAAAACCGCCGGAACGAGTTATCTTGAAGCCTTACGGATTATCGCAACCGTTGATCCGGAATTATTCAGAAAAATCTATGATCTCAGTATGAATCGTTATGAAATTGATAAAGCTTCCTATTATGTATCGGCGCATCCTGAAAATTTACCGAAAATATCGAGTTTAGCGGATGATCGACTACCGGATTTGTTGAATCAGTTTGATTCTCGGCAAGTACTTCATGTCTGCTTTGGGGCAGTCCTTGATCAATACGGCACGGATATCCTTCGTGAATTAAACAGAAATTATGATCTGTATCTGGATGATTTGGAAAAACATTTACGAAAGCATTTGCAGGATTTTATTTATTCCAAACCTGCGGAAGAAAGTTGAGGAATAAATGACATTTTCGAACGAAGTTTTCGGAAAAGGAAGTTCCGATCCGAAAGATTTCTTAACGGAATCGGATATTAAAAAGATTTTGACAGACTTTTTTTCGGCAAATAATTTAAGCGGCAAAAAAGTATTGGTCATTATTCCGGACAGTACACGTACGATGCCGCTTCCGCTGTTTTTTAAACTGTTTTATGAGCTCATACATGATGAAGTTAAAACACTTGATTTTATGATCGCGCTTGGAACTCATCCTCCGATGAGCGATGAGGCAATCGCAGATGAAATCGGAATAAGCATCGAAGAAATGAAGGGGAAATATCAGGATATTTCTTTTTTCAATCATCATTGGGATGACCCTAAAACTTTTATTGAATTAGGTGAATTTCCTAAGAATGAGGTAATTGAACTGACAAAGGGAACCGTTCAACGGGCAATTCCAATCCAAATCAATAAGATCATCCTTAATTATGATGCACTGATTGTTTTAGGTCCCGTTTTCCCTCATGAAGTCATGGGATTTTCAGGAGGAAGTAAATACTTCTTCCCGGGTATCAGCGGTCCGGATCTCACCAATACAACTCATTGGATCGGAGCGTTGCATACTTGTATAAAAACAATCGGGCTAAAGATTACACCGCAACGCCAATTGATTGAGCGGGCTGCAAATTTGATTCCCGTTCCGAGACTTTACTGTTGTCCGGTCGTAAAAAAAGAGGGCATTTTTGGTTTTTACGCCGGGGAGCCTTATCAAACATGGGAAAAAGCGGTCGATTTATCTTCACAGGTGCATGTAAAATATGTCGATAAACCTTTCAAAAAAGTCATTTCGGTTATGCCCCATTTATATGATGATATTTGGACGGCGGGAAAAGGGATGTACAAACTGGAACCCGTTGTTGAAGATGGCGGTGAACTGATTATTTATGCTCCGCATATTACTGAAATTTCTTATACTCACGGTAAAACATTAGACCGGATCGGCTACCACTGTTTGGATTATTTTTTGAAGCAATGGGAGAAATTCAAAGATGAGCCATGGGGAATTTTAGCCCATTCTACCCATGTTACGGGATTGGGAACTTATGAGAACGGTATAGAAAAGAAACGAATCAAAGTTTCTTTAGCTACCGGCATTCCAAAGGAAAGGTGTGAGCGAGTGGATTTAGGTTATGTAAATCCGCAAGAATTAAATCTGCAGGAATATGAGCATAAGGAACATGAAGGAATATTACTTGTCCCTTATGCCGGCGAGACTTTATATCGGTTAAAACAATGAACATACTTTCAAAGAAGATACTAAGAATGAAATGAAAAAATAAGGAGATGGATATGTTACCGGATTTCAATGTAAAAGGAAAAGTTGTTGTGATTACAGGCGGAGGGGGAGCCATTTGCGGAATGATGAGCAAAATGTTCGGGGAAGCCGGCGCGAAAGTTGCGGTGATGGACATTTCTATGGATGCCGCAAAGAAAATTACCGATGAGATAAATAACAAAGGCGGAGAGTCGATGCCGTTAGTGTGCAATGTTCTCGATAAAAAAAGTATTGAAGATGCCGCCGCTCAAGTCATGGGGAAATGGGGTAGAGTTGATATTTTAATTAATGGTGCCGGCGGAAATAAGCCGCAAGCTACCACCAATAACGAAACATCCTTTTTTGACCTGCCAGCAGATGCGATTCAATGGGTATTCAATCTAAACTGTCTTGGGACAATTATAGCCAGCCAAGTCTTCGGGAAAATAATGGCCGAGCAAAAAGAAGGATGCATTTTAAATATATCCAGTATGAATGCTTTTCGTCCTCTAACCAGAATTCCCGCTTACAGCGCAGCCAAAGCAGCTATTAACAACTTTACTCAATGGTTAGCAGTCGATTTGGCTAAGAATTTTTCGCCGAATATCAGAGTTAACGCCATAGCACCCGGATTTTTTGTGGGGAATCAAAACAGAGATCTCTTAATTGATAAGAATTCCGGAGATCTTACCCAGCGCGGGAAAACAATTATCAGTCTGACACCGATGAATCGTTTTGGTGAATTCGAAGATCTTTTAGGCGCCACTCTCTTCTTAGTTTCTCCCGCCTCTTCATTTATAACAGGCGTGGTATTACCGATTGACGGCGGTTTTTCTTCTTTCAGCGGTGTTTAATGGGTTCGAAAATAAAGGAACTATGAACATGAGCGAATTATCAAACCAGGCGAAAGAGTTGCTTAATTTCAAACCAAAACATGAATTTTTCGTCGGAATTGATTCCGACGGCTGTGTTTTTGATTCAATGGAAATCAAGCATAAAGAATGTTTTTGCCCGAATACAATTCGTGTTTGGGGTTTACAGCCGATTTCAAAATATGCCCGTGAAGCGGTGGAATTTGTAAATCTTTATTCAAAATGGCGCGGTATCAATCGATGGCCTGCATTAATTAAAGTTTTTGAATTGTTGTCTGAACGTCCGGAAGTGATTCGTCGGGGAGCCGTTATACCGAAAGGAGATGATATCCGTGCTTTCATTAATAGCGGCTTGCCATTAAGTGACGCCGGGTTGAAAAAATATATGGAGACTCACAGCAGCGAAGAACTTGATCGAGCGCTGGAATGGACGACATCGGTTAATCGAACAGTAAAAGAAATAGTCCGCGGCTTGAAACCTTTTCCGTATGCAAAAGAAAGTCTGCAAGCCATTCATCCTTTTACGGATGCTTTTTGTGTTTCCGCGACTCCAGCAGATGCCTTGGAAAGGGAATGGAAAGACGGCGAAATTCGTGATTATGTGGAAATGATTTGTGGTCAAGAAATCGGAACAAAGGAATATATCTTAAGACTCGGTTCTGCCGGAAAATACCCATCGGATAAAAAATTGATGATCGGTGACGCTCCCGGAGATCTTGAAGCGGCGCAAGCGGTAGGTGCTCTCTTCTATCCGATTAATCCGGGGCATGAAGAAGAATCATGGGAAAAATTCTATAAAGAAGGATATAAGCGTTTCCTCGAAGGAACTTACAGCGGAGAATATGAAAAACGCTTGATTGAAGATTTTGAGAAGCTGTTGCCGGAAATCCCGCCTTGGAAGCGATGATAAAAGATTAAACAAACCCGAAATAAATAACGGAATGATAGGTAGGCAAATAATGGAAAAAGCAAAAATCGGACTGATCGGATTAGGTGTGATGGGAGCCAATTTGTCCTTAAACATTGAACGAAATGGATTCCCTGTTGCTGTTTACAATCGGACTGTCGAAAAAACACATAATTTTATTAAAGGAGCGGCTGCCGGTAAAAAGATTTATGGCGTAGAGACTCTGAAAGATTTGGTGGATATTCTCGAACGTCCGAGGAAAATTATTCTTATGGTGAAGGCCGGAAGCCCCGTAGATGAAACGATTGAAGCTATAAAACCCTATCTTGAAAAAGGAGATATCTTGATCGACGCGGGGAACTCATTCTTCCAAGATACCGAACGTCGGAGTGAAATGCTTGCAAAAGACGGGATCAATTTTTTCGGGATGGGAGTCAGCGGCGGAGAAGAAGGTGCTTTATGGGGCCCAAGTATTATGCCCGGCGGGCAGAGAGAGTGTTGGGAAGAATTGCGACCGGTTCTCACAGCAATAGCAGCCAAATATAAAGACGGGGAACCTTGTGTGGCTTACATCGGTCCCAGAGGCAGCGGGCATTATGTAAAAATGGTTCACAACGGCATTGAATATGGAGATATGCAATTAATAGCCGAGATTTATGACCTGCTTCACCGCGGCTTAGGTTTAGGTCAACAGAGATTACAGGAAATATTCAGTAATTGGAATTCCGGAGTTTTGAAATCCTATTTGATTGAAATCACAGCAAAAATATTATCAAAAATCGATCCTGAGACGGGGAAACCACTGGTAGATGTTATTCTGGATGAAGCGCAACAAAAGGGGACCGGGAAATGGACAGCTCAGAATGCTTTGGATGTCGGTGCACCGACGCCAACATTAACAAGCGGTGTCGAAGGAAGAATTTTATCAAGTTTGAAAGAGGAACGTGTTGTTGCGAGTAAAATTCTGAAAGGTCCGGATTTAACTTTTTACGGAGATCGGGAAGAAATTATTCGAGCTGCGGAAAATGCATTGTATTGTTCGAAAATCGCTTCCTATGCACAAGGATTGGGATTACTGAAAATCGCCGGAAAAGAATATGACTACAATCTGAACCTGGGTGAAATTGCTAAAATTTGGCGAGAAGGATGCATTATTCGCGCGGATTTCTTAAATGATATAACCGGCGCTTTTAATAAAAATCCGTCTCTTCAAAATCTGATGCTGGATGATTTTTTCCGATCTGCCATTGAAACAAGACAATCGGATTGGAGATTAATTGCAAAAACGGCTATTGATCTCGGAATTCCGATGCTTGCGACGAATGCATCATTGGCATATTATGACAGCTATCGAAGTGAAACGCTTCCGGCGAATTTAACGCAGGCACAGCGAGATTTCTTTGGTGCGCATACCTATCGCAGAATTGATAAAGAAGGAAGTTTCCATACCATATGGGAGGAATAAAGTGAAAAAGAATGTGATTGTTTCACAGTCCGGCGGTCCGTCTCCGGTCATTAATAGCACTCTGCGCGGTATTGTGGAAATGTGCAGAGATATTCCGGATAAATTCGGTGAAGTTTATGCGGGGTACCATGGGATCGAGGGTGTCCTGAAGGAAGAATTGATTAATTTAAGCGCACAAAACGAGGAGGAAATTGAATATTTGAGCGTGACGCCTGCCGCCGGTGGAATTGGGACATGCCGGTATAAACTCAGATCCTCGCAAAAGGAAGATTTTGATCGGGTTATTGATGTTTTCAGAGCACACAACATCGGATATTTTTTCTATATCGGCGGAAATGATTCTATGGATACGGCAAACAAGATATCTCTTTTGGCAAATGAAAGAGGGCTGGATTTGGTTGTCGTCGGCGGTCCGAAAACAATTGATAATGATGTGGGCGACAGTGAATTTAAATTAATCGATCATACTCCGGGATATGGAAGTGTCGCCAGATATTGGGCGTTGAATATTCAAAATGCCAATGAAGAGAACGAAGGTTCCAGTCCGGCTGACCCGATTTTGGTTTTACAGGCAATGGGGAGGAAAATAGGATTTATTCCGGCTGCAGCCAGATTGGCGGACCCGAAGAGAGAAATGCCTCTGCAGATTTATATGACGGAATCAAAAGTAACTCTTCCCGAATTAGCCGATAACGTTAATGAGGAACTGAAAAGAAGCAAAAGATGTATTGTGGTCATTTCGGAAGGATTTGATGTCGGAGATATTGGCGCCAGACGCGATAATTTCGGACACATTTCCTTCGGGTCCAGCCAAATTACCGTTACACAATTGGTAGTGAATTATCTGAACGAACATGGTCTGAAATCAAAAGGCCTGGCTCGAGGAGATATGCCCGGAACAGATCAGCGTCGCAACATGATTTATGCATCTACCGTGGATATGGAAGAGGCTTATAAATTGGGTCAACAAGCAACTTTGATTGCCGCATCGGGAGAAACGGGATATATGAGTACGATTTTACGAAATCCGGGCCCGATTTATAACGTTCGATATGATAAGGTCCCGTTGGATTTAGTCGCCAATTCCGAACGTTTTTTCCCCGAAGCTTGGATTGCTCCAAACCGAATGGACGTGACGGATGATTTTGTCCGCTATGCCCGCCCATTGATTGGGGATAATTGGCCTGCCATTCCACTGGTGAACGGAATTCAGCGTTTTGCAAGAATTGAACAGATTTTCGTCCCACAGGTACTTCCGGAATATGTTCCGGAAGCATCGAGGTAATCGAGTTACTGAAATCCGGATTTTGAAATCGAAAACGAGATCAAACGATAATCATGATAATATTGCAGATAATCAGATTAATTGATAAAGAGGAATTATATGTCAGATTTGTTAAATGAAATCAAAGAAGCAATTATTGACGGGTCAGCAAAGATTGTTTCCGAAAAAGTTACCGCCGCACTGGAAGAAGGTTTCGATCCGGAACAGATTTTAAATGATGCAATGATCGCCGGTATGGCGGAAGTGGGACAACTTTTTGAGGATGGAGAATATTTTGTGCCGGAAATGTTGGTCGCTGCACGTGCAATGACTACCGGAATGCAAATACTGAAGCCCCGCCTTGTTCAGGCTGATGTAAAAGCCGCTGGAAAAGTTGCGATCGGTACAGTCCAAGGTGATTTACATGATATCGGAAAGAATTTAGTCGGGATGATGCTTGAGGGAGCCTCTTTTGAAATTATCGATTTAGGCGCTGACGTGCCTCCGGAAAAATTTGTGGAAGCCGTTCAAAAAGATCATGTTCAAATTGTCGCCATGTCGGCTTTACTGACGACGACGATGCCTTCGATGAAAACGACAATCGAAGCGCTTGAAGCGGCTGGTGTTCGTGATCAGGTTAAAGTAATGGTCGGCGGAGCTCCTCTTTCGGATCAATACGCAAGAGAAATCCATGCGGACGGATATGCACCGGATGCTAACAAGGCTGTGGCGTTAGCAAAAAGTCTGGTTTCTTAAAATGAAGAGATAATAAAAAGAAAAGGTGCAGAAAAACTGCACCTTTTCTTTTTATTATCAGTCAGTTAACTGGTCAATTACATCATGAACCAAGAGTAACTAATTGAAGCCTGGGTTGTCGGAGTTGCTTCGACAGCGGGTGAAGCTTCGGCAGGAGCAGCTTCTGAAGGAGCTGCTTCGCTAGGAACCTCGGTCGGTTTCGGTGTCGCAGTAGATGATGCACAGCCGGCAATGATACTGGCTAACAAAACAACTAATAAAACGATACTTAAAGATTTTCTCATTTAATTCCTCCACGATTTAGTATATAAATTATACATAACCTTACTTATTATAGCCTTTTTATTCTATCACGCAACAAAATTCATGATATTACATCAACTGTCTTTGAATTTCCCGTAAAAAATTCTTTGTAGACACGGGATGTGAAGTAACTCCTTCATATAAATCAGCGAGATCTTTGGTACATATTCCTTTTTCCAATGTGTCTAAGGTCGCTTTTTCAAGTTTTTTTGCAAATTCTTGAAGCTCCGGAATATTATCCATTTCTCCTCGTTTAGCAAGTGCTCCGGTCCATGCAAAAATCATAGCGGTCGGATTCGTAGAGGTTTCTTCACCATTTAGATAGCGATAATAGTGACGGGTAACCGTTCCATGAGCCGCTTCAAATTCGTAATTCCCATCCGGACTGACCAGAACACTTGTCATCATCGCCAATGATCCAAAAGCGGTGGAAATCATGTCGCTCATTACATCGCCGTCATAATTCTTGCATGCCCAGATAAATCCGCCCTCGGATCGCATAACCCGAGCAACAGCATCATCGATAAGTGTATAAAAATAAGTGATCCCTTCATCTTCAAAGTTACGTCGATAATTATCCTCATAGATTTTTTCAAATATAACTCGAAAAGTCCCGTCATATTTTTTGGAAATCGTATCTTTTGCGGAAAACCACAAATTTTGTTTAGAGTTTAACGCATATCGAAAACAGGAATGTGCAAAAGAGGAGATCGATGAGTCTTTATTATAGATTCCTTGTAAAACCCCGGGGCTTTCGAAATCGTAAATCGTATCCCGCATTTCACTTCCGTCTTCAGCGGTAAATAATAACTCCGCTTTTCCCTTCCCCGGAATTCTGAATTCCGTCCCTTTATAGACATCACCGTATGCATGGCGAGCGATAGTTATCGGTTTTTTCCAAGTTCGAACAACCGGCTTGATCGATTCGATTAGAATGGGTGTTCGAAATACAGTTCCGTCCAAAATAGCCCGAATAGTCGCATTTGGACTTTTCCACATTTTTTTAAGCTTATATTCTTCCATCCTTTTTTCATTCGGAGTAATTGTGGCACATTTCACACCTACCCCATATTGTTTAATGGCGTTTGCGGCATCGACGGTTATCCGGTCATCCGTTTCATCGCGGGCCGGCAAACCCAAATCATAATATTCAACCTTCAAGTCAACATAAGGGAGAATCAATTCATCCTTTATCCATTTCCAAATCACCCGAGTCATTTCATCGCCGTCGAGTTCAACGATCGGATTTTTCATTTGTATCTTTTCCATTTTTCACTCCATGCTTCGCAGCCGATTTCTTTTATTTCTTACGAGCGTAAAAATTAATCAAGCTTCCGCTGATAATAATTTCCCTTTCTTCCCGGGTTAACCCTTTTAGATGAAGCAGTATATCTTTAATTCCGGAACCGGTAATAATTTTTGCTGGAATCGATTCAATGCCTCCCGCAATTGCTTTTCGGATACCCGGAATAAAAATCTTATCTCCCGGTTGATATTCGAACGGTTCCTCGGGATCGATCGTAAAAGGAATGATCCCCCAATTGATACAATTGCTGCGATATCGCTTCGTCGCATATTCGTATGCGATATTGGCCAATCCTCCCAGAACTTTTTGGCTGGATGCAGCTTGTTCTCTGGCAGATCCGTCGCCGGGTTTGTTTGCAAAAATTACGGATCCGATGGCGGTATTCAGGTTATTTGCGCCGTTCGGATGGTTTAATTTATCCAAAAATTCTTCAAATTTCAGTAATTTCGATCCTTTTCGTCTCTCTGATTCAAGATCGCGAATTTTTTTGGCTCGGTTTACATATTCCGGAACTCGGCGAGAAAGCGTGAAATCAGCTAATTTTACCGGATTCGATCGATATGAAGAAGTCTCTCCTGAAGGAATTAATTCATCGGTTGTTGTCACCGGATCTCTGATCACTGCGGCTAATACAAGCAGCAGATTTTCAGCCAACGGATACATTTCCGGCCAAGGCGTAATATTCGGACTATATCTTAATTCAACATCTTTTTGCGGTTTTTTAAATCCGCAGTAGACCCTTTTTCGGTAGATCTCGCTGTCGAAATGATAGGGATAAGATTTATATTCAATATCCATATCTGCGGCCGAAGTAATATACCCGCTGTTTGCGGCGGTTGCCGCAATCGAACGCGCATCCATCAGAGCTACACCGGTCACCTGCCCCTGATCCGGTTTCGATCCGTCACGGTTGGGAAAATTACGGGTAGTATGACGGATACTGAACCCGTTATTTGCCGGAATATCTCCCGCTCCGAAACACGGTCCGCAAAACGGCATTTTTGTAACCACGCCCGATTTTTGTAAACGTAACATGACTCCGTTTTCGGTTAGAGCGGCGTTAATCGGCATACTTGCCGGATAGACGCTCATCGAAAAATAATCATTCCCGACGATTCCGTGATCCAATATGTCCGCTGCGGCACATAAATTATCGAACATTCCGCCCGCGCAGCCGGCAATAATCGCTTGATCAGCTAAAATACGACCATCATGTATTTTGTCGGTCAACTTCAGAATAGATGCTTTGCCGAATATTTTTTCCGATTCCGTTTCTACCGAACGGAGGATATCACCGGGATTTTCAAGTAACTCGCGAATGGTATATCCGTTGCTGGGGTGGAAAGGCAATGCGATCATCGGTTCAATCTTCGACAGATCGATATGAACCATCGAATCATAATAAGCATAATTCTCAGGATGAAGCGGTCGATACGCTTCGGGTCTTCCGTGAAGTTCGAAATAGGTTTTTACAGATTCATCGGTTTGCCAGATCGATGACAGACAAGCCGTTTCGGTTGTCATGACATCAATCCCGTTTCTGAAATCCATCGGTAAATACTGAATTCCGGGACCTGCAAATTCCAATATCTTATTTTTGACAAATCCGGTAGGAAAAACCGCTTTTATCAGAGCGATCGCAACATCTTGCGGGCCGACCCAAGGATTCGGCTTATTTTCCAAATATACCAATACAACTTTTGGCGCATCGATATCATACGTTTTTTGAAGCAATTGTTTTACGAGCTCCGGTCCGCCTTCACCGATCCCCAAGGTTCCTAAGGCACCATATCGAGTATGACTATCCGATCCCAAGATCATTGAGCCGCAAGCTGCCATCATTTCTCTTTCGAATTGGTGAATGACAGCCAGATTGGCAGGAACATAGATTCCTCCGTACTTTTTTGCCGCGGAAAGTCCAAATACATGATCGTCTTCATTAATGGTGCCACCGACCGCGCACAAACTGTTATGACAATTTGTCAGTGTATAAGGGACCGGAAATTCCTTCATTCCGCTGGCACTCGCTGATTGAATAATTCCGACATAAGTAATATCGTGGGATGCTAAAGAATCAAAAACTAACTGCATTTGTGCCGGATTTTTTGAATGATTGTGTTTTTCCAATATTTGATAAGCGATTGTATTTCGGCGGAGTTCAGATATTACTTTTAATCCGGACTCTTTCATAAAATCGGCTAATCTTTCATCGGTTTTCTGAACGAAACCATAGGTTTCGGAATAAATGATCTCCTTATCGATCAATTCAATCATGTAATTTCTCCTTATATCACGAAAAATGAATCATAAACAAAAATAATGCCCGGCTTATTTTTAAAGCTACCAGCAGCTCTTTGATCAAGCATTATTAAGCACTTGCATATCAATGGAGGCAAATGGTTTTTTATCGGATACTTTGCAGATATTCAAGAACTTCCTTTGCATTCGTATTCGCATTCGCTTTTTGAAAAATTTTAATAATTATCCCGTCTTCATCGATAATAAATGTAGTTCGAACGATTCCCATGGTAACCTTGCCATAAAGGTTCTTTTCTTTCCATACATCATAAGCTTTTATAACATTTAATTCGGGATCTGAAAGCAGAAGAAAAGGAAGCGCATGGCTTTCAATAAATTTTTGATGAGACTTTTCTGAATCCTTGCTGATTCCGATGATTTCTACGGCTAAACGCATATATTCTTCATACAAATCTCTGAAACCGATGGCTTGCCTTGTACATCCTGCGGAATTGTCTTTCGGGTAAAAATATAGAACAACTTTTTTACCGCGAAAATCGGAAAGAGAATGGATTTTTCCCATCTGATCCGGCAGGGTAAAATTCGGAGCCGGCATCCCAACTTTAAGTTCTGTCATAAAACCCCCTCTGATTTTTTTCTTTTACGGTCATTTTGTTTTACCCGATCCAATAAATATAATCGAAATGCCTTTTTTATCAATATCTTTACATCTTTTTTGTTCGAACAATATCATTAAATCATAAAACTTATCTTGACTGTATATATAAAAAAGGCTAAAATCAGTGAGCTCTTTGAGTAAAATATCTTTAAAAGGGTGAAGGTAACAGGTTTAATCTGTGAGAGGCACTCGAAGGAAGAATCATGGAAAAAGTTGTAATAAATGCTGAAAAGCGAGATGTTGTTGGCAAGAAAGTCGGCTCACTGCGCCGACAGGGTTTGATTCCCGGTGTAATGTATGGGCATAATGAACCTCCGTTTCCGATCACAATGAATGCAAGAGAAATCGAGCGTGTGATTAATAATCTGACGAGCTCCAGTATCGTTACGGTTAAGGTCAATGGTGAGTCACACCAAGCTTTAATTCGTGAAAAACAAAAAGATTATATTCGGAATCAAATCATTCATATTGATTTTCAAATCTTATCTCTAAAAGAAAAGATCCGTTCCAAAATTGAAGTTAAGTTGGTCGGAGTTGCTCCGGCGGTAAAGAATTTCAACGGGATTGTATTACAGGAACGTGAATTTATTGATGTCGAAGCTTTGCCGGCTGATCTTCCGGAGAGAATTACAGTCGACATCAGCGGATTAGAGAATATCGGAGACTTGATTCGGGTTGGTGATTTGGATATTTCCGATGCCGTGACCGTTTTTGATGATGTGAATGATGTTATTGTTTCAATTTCCGGCGCAATGGCTGAAGAAGCTGTTGAAGAAGAAGTAACGACAGCGGAAGGTACGGAGCCTGAAGTTGTAGAAAAAGGTAAGAAAGAATCGGAAGAAGAGGAAGAAAAGAAATAGCTTCCTTTTAGATGATGTAAAAAAAAAGACCAATTCAGAAAATTGGTCTTTTTTTACTTTCTGTTTTGGTTTTACACCATTAAATCCTCATCCTTAATCAAAGGCCTTCCGAAAATCAGAAATCCTGTGTGAGCGATCATTCGATCAACCGGCCTGAACCGTTCAGCTTCGGTCTGATAATATCGAATTCCTGTTTCACAGACTTCTGTAAATCCAAACTGATTTGCATTCATTTGTTCTAAAAGGAGGATTACTTGATTGGCAGTTGGCAACAAACATCCAAAAAAGCCTCCCGGTTTTAATGCATCTCTGACTTGCGCTAAATAATTATAAGGATCGGGAATATCAAGGAAAAGAGCATCGACATTTTTTTCTGTAAATCCTAACCGAATATCCCGAGTTATAAATTCGACTTGTTCATCCAAGGCAACTCTTTTCAGGTTTTCTTCGGCAAGCTTTTGAAAATCAGCCCGACTGTCATAAGAATATACTTTCCCCGTCGAACCGGCCGCATAGGCAAAAGCGGTTGTTAAAGCACCCGAGCCGGTACCGGCTTCAATGATTCTTTTTCCGGGACCGATTGCCAGATTAAGCAATATAAACCCGACATCTTTCGGATAAACAATTTGTGTCTCCCTGGGAATGTTTTTAATCATATCTGTTAAGGCAGGTTGAATGACATAAAACTTATTCCCGTTATGACTATGAATAATACTTCCCCACGGTCGCCCTATGAAATCATTGGTGTAAATAATTCCCTTATGGGTTTGAATTTCCTGATCGGCTTGAATTTTAATTATGTGATGAAAGTGACTGATTCCAACAATTTCGGCTATTTCACCTTCTTTTATAAGTTGCTTTTCATCCCAACTTTCGTTCATTCGATTTCACTTTGATCCAGTAATATTTTTTTTATTAAACACATAATCCATCTCTTTCCATGTTAATATTATGAAAATTCTATCAAATTTTGGAGTTTAATATGAAAAAGGGTAAATTATTTATTGTTGCGATTGTTTCGCTTAGCGTTTTATCGGTATTATTAAGCGGCTTTATTTCTGTTAAACCCCAGGATAAACAGGAGTTTAAAGTCGGATTGGAATGTAATTATGCTCCATTCAATTGGACACAGCTGGATGATTCAAACGGGGCAATTAAAATTAAAGGCGGAGGCGGTTATTGTAACGGATATGACGTTGCCATCGCCAAAATAATCGCCGATGGCTTAAATCGTGAACTCGTATTGGTAAAAACTGAATGGGATGGTCTGATTCCGGCACTAAATGCCGGAAAAATTGATGCGGTTATTGCGGGAATGTCACCGACAAAAGAACGCAAAGCCAGTGTCGATTTTTCGGATCCGTATTATGAGAGTGACCTTGTCATTGTTGTCAAAAAAGACAGCCTATATGCCAATGCAAAAAGTCTCCAGGATTTTAGCGGTGCCAGAATTACCGCTCAGTTGAATACATTCCACTACACCGTTATTGATCAAATTCCGGGTGTGAAAAAACAGACCGCAATGGAATCCTTCCCGGCGATGATCGTAGCGCTTTCATCCGGAAAAATTGATGGCTATATTTCCGAACGTCCCGGAGCAATTTCCGCTATGGAATCAAATCCGGATTTAACATTTGTCGAATTTGAAGAGGGAAAAGGATTTGAAACCTCGCCGGAAGATGTTGCAATCGCTGTGGCATTGAAAAAAGGGAATCCGGATTTAGAGGCTATAAATAAAATTATCTCGACAATCACAAAAGAAAAACGCCAGGAAATCATGGATAATGCCATCGCAATTCAGCCGCTTTCCGGAGAGTAAATAAGGAACAGGCCGGAAATGGATATAATTCCATCCATTTCTGATTATCATCAACAAAACAACCGGAAAAGTATATTTGCTTGTTCCGGTTGTTTTTGTCGGACACAATTTAGGAATAGATTATGCCTTCAACTTTTTTAGAATGGGTTCGCTTTTTTGTCAATGAATATGGACTATATTTTCTTCAAGGGGCGTTAACCACTCTGTATATCGCCTTGATCGGGACAATTGTCGGTTTTCTTATCGGGCTCGCTGTTGCCGTTGTGCGGACAATTCCGATTGAAGAGAATGATTCATTCGGTAGAAAGATTTTTTATAAAGTGGTACGGTGGATTTTGGTTGCCTATATCGAAATTTTCCGTGGCACTCCGATGATTGTCCAATCCATGGTCATTTATTATGGATCAGCGGAATTATGGGGATTGGACATGTCTCCGATTGTAGCCGCTCTATTTATTGTTTCAATCAATACCGGTGCTTATATGGCGGAAATTGCTCGCGGCGGCATCATTTCGATCGATAAAGGTCAATATGAAGCAGCGCTTTCAATCGGAATGAATCACTGGCAGACGATGGAAAAAATCATCCTGCCGCAAGCGATACGAAATATTTTGCCGTCGATCGGGAATGAATTTGTTGTCAACATTAAAGACACGTCTGTTCTGAATGTAATTTCGGTCACCGAACTTTTCTTTATGTCAAAATCAGCCGCAGGAACTTATATGCGTTATTTTGAAGTCTTTTTTATTACCTGTGTGATTTATTTTGTTCTCACTTTTTCCGTAACCAGAATCTTGTTAGCCGTGGAAAAGAAACTCGAAGGACCGGAAACCTATATCATCCATGGATCTCAGACTGTTCCGGAAGCTGTAATTAAAGGTGAAATCCGATGAGTGAGTTTATTATCTCTGTTAATCATCTGCAAAAGAATTTCGGCGAGAATCAAGTCTTAAAAGACATTGATTTTTATGTAAAAAAAGGAGAAATAATCAGTATTATCGGTTCCTCCGGTTCGGGAAAATCCACTTTGCTCCGTTGTATTAATTTGCTGGAAAAACCCACTTCCGGCACAATCTCATTTCATGGCAAAGATATCCAATCCAAAGGTTTTTCGCTCTCCGAATATCGTTCAAAAGTCGGAATGGTTTTCCAAACCTTTAATTTATTTAATAATCTGACGGTTCTCGAAAATTGTGTTGTCGGCCAAATGAGTGTCAGTAAGATTGATCGAAAAACTGCCGAAGAAAAAGCATTGAGAATTTTAGCCTCCGTCGGTATGGCGCAATATATTGACGCAAAGCCCAAACAAATATCCGGCGGACAAAAACAACGCGTGGCAATCGCTCGTGCTTTAGCAATGGATCCAGAAGTTCTTTTATTCGATGAACCCACCAGTGCGCTCGATCCTGAAATGGTCGGGGAAGTGCTCAATGTAATTCGTGATTTGGCAATTTCCGGATTGACGATGCTGATTGTTACCCATGAAATGAATTTTGCAAAAGATGTTTCCAGTCGGGTAATTTTCATGGATGACGGTGTGATCGTTGAAGATTCATCACCGGAAAAAATCTTTTCGGATCCCGAAAATGATCGAACTCGTGCTTTTCTGAAACGTATTTTAAATCCCGAGAAAGATCCCGGCCTGCAATAAGTAATCAGCGGCAATAACTGAAAGCTGAACCATGAAGAAAGAGAAATTCATAGCGTTTCCGTTGTTCTTAATCTTAGCGATTGCTGCTATTTGGGTAACCCTTTTCAAACCGATTCCGCGTCAGATCGGGTTGATTTTTAGGCAAGAAATCTATATTCTGCCTTTGATATTTTTATTGGCTTTACTCCCGTCGATTCAGAAATCCGTAGCCTGGCAAGCGGTATGTTATGCGGTCCTATTTACTGTTTGTCTTCTGCCTTTATCGGGTCTGTGGAATTCCGGCATTTCGGATCAATACATATTCGGTAGTTCAATCCCCTGGTCGGATGCCTTTACTCATCATCTGAATACTTTACGATTCCTATATGGGCAAACCATGGGACAATCGACGGCTGTTCGTCCCCTTTCTGTTTCTTTTTATAGTTTTATCCTATACATAACAAATAATAATTTTATTATCCTGATGAGCAGTTTAGCCGTTTTATCGGCTTTCGTAATGCTGATTAATTTCCGATTAATCGGCATTCATATCGGACCTGTTGCCGCAGCTTTCTTTTTCACGAATGCATTCTTTTTTATAAGAAAGTTTTTAGGTATTTATATGACGGAACCTTATGCATTTATCATAGGGTTACTCGCTTGTTATTTTTTATTGAACGGGATTTTCAAGAAACAAAACGGACAGATTCTTCTCGGATTTTGCCTTTTTTCATTAGCCATGAATGCCCGCCCGGGTCCCATGTTTACAATTCCGCTCATAGGGCTTTGGTATTTTTTTATTTTTCTGAAAGGTCATCATCGCCGGATAATATGTGCGACCGTCGCTTTCATAGCATTATTAAGCGGATTCGTCATAAATCAATGGAATGTAAACCGGGTCTATCGATCCGATAAAGTACCCAACCTTCAGGCGGCACAAATCATTTATGGATTATGCCTCGGAGGGAAAGATTCCTATTATGTGATGGGACTCCCGGAAATAAATGAATTAAACAAATCCGAGAATATCTATAAAGACGTTTTCGGACTTTGTTCGAATGTATTGAAAGAACATCCTGAAAATATCGGGGTCTCATTCAATGCAATTTGGAATACGCTCTTGTTCGATTCGAATCGCGGTTCATTTTCTTACTTCGACGGTACTGAAAATAAAATGCTGATTGATTTGATACGAATGGGATTGATGGTATTGTGGTCGATCGGAATATTTTTAATATTTCGGCAGAGAAAACAGCCATTTGGTTCATTTATGATTGCCATGGTTCTGGGCTTGATATTATCGCAATTTGTGGTTGCGCCCTATACTACCTTTCGAATGAGATATCATGCCGCTACAATTTGGGTTCCCGGTTTAATCATCGGTATTTTCCCGCAGTATGTCATCAATCGATTTGCATGGAAAAATTTAAAAAGAGAGTCCGAAAGTACCCCGGTAACCGGTTCGACTTCACTCGCTTTGGCTCTGTCCGGTTTTTTTATCCTCATCGCTTTGATTGCGCCGGAATTAATCGGTACGCGGACTTTAAAACCACCTGCCAAACCTGAAATATCTTGTAAGAAAGGTGAAACAACGCTTTATACAAAAATTGATCAGGGCAGCTATTTTTATATGGAAAACAAATCCGAGCTTCAACAAGAACACTATCCCTATTTTAGGCTGCCCTTTGTTCGACAACATTTTCATGATACCGCTTCGGTTGAGATGTTCGACTTTACCGACCGAATTGATCAGCCTACGGCGATTATTCGCGGCATTGATTTATCCGATTGGAAAGATGCATTGATTTTTTCACCGCTTCCGCTCGTAAAGGATCGTATCGGATACGTTGTATTTTGCGGCAACTATCTTGACCCGCCCATTCTTCGGCAGGATCGATTTTTTATCCCGTCTTCGGCATATTTTTTACAATGAAATAGGAATATTCAGAACAAATGACAAAATTCATTTTATTACGGCATGGACAAACAGATTGGAATATTCAAAGACTTTATCAAGGTCAGGAAGATATCCCTTTGAATGAGACAGGGAAACGACAAGCAGAAGAAGCTGCTGAAACCTTAAAAAATGTCCCGATCGATATTGCCTATTGCAGTGATCTGCAGCGGGCGGTTGAAACAGCGAAAATTGTTTTGCGATACCATCCGTCGGTTCCCCTTATGATTGATAAGAGAATCCGCGAGAGAAGCTTTGGCGAATACGAAGGGAAACCTTATCAAAAGGATTTGATGAATCCTACCGATTCAAATGAAATAAACAAAAAGAGGGATTCTTTGAATTTCAAATTCCCGCAGGGTGAATCTTTGTTGGATGTTTATGAACGGGCAAATAGTTTTTACAATGATATTTTACAAAAACACCCGAATGAGGCAGTTTTGATCGTCTCACACGGCACTTTTCTTTCCATTCTCTCCGCTATTATTTATCAGGATGAATTAGCTGAAAGAAAAAAGTATATCTTCAACAATGCCGAACCGGTTTTTATCGACCCGACATAAAACAATTAATTTTTCACTTCCTCCCGCCATCCCCAAATAAAATAGGGAGCGTCCGGGCCCGTATTAAAAAGCACGTCCAAGATAGAAACCTGATGCTGAAAAGGGTCATGCAGCTGTTGATACTGCGGGTATCCCGAATAATCTTTCCAAATTAGTTCTATTCCAGCTTCCCGATAATCTGAGCTGATAATATAGGACTGGGCTGCCGGACCGGATTCATAAGAATTCGCACCGGTATTTTTAACCAATGATAAGAGTTTTTGGTGACCACTGCCGGCGGATGAATATGAAGTGCTCCGATCCAATTTTGTTGAAATATGTAAAAAATCTGTCGCAATTTTTCGAATAAGGAATTGGTTTAATTCGGATAAACTATTCCAAACCGTATCTAAATAAACGAAATCCAAAAAATCCCTATATTGTCGAAAATATGGTGCCTTTGCGTAATTCGTCAGGATCGCTTGGTAATGCTGCATTTGCCACCGCCCCCGAACGATTTCAATTTCATCAATACGCTTTTCAGTTGTCCCATATACCGGAACGGTTATCCATTTCAATCCGGTGGCTGTATAAATTTTATTGCGGTTACGCCAATCATTTTTAGTATACTGAACTTCATCATAAAACAGGAATAAATCGACATCATGGATAATGTCAAAATAGCCTTTCCATGGCAAATAATTGGATTGCAATACCGCTAATTTCATCTCGGTTTAATTACGTTTAAAACGATAAAAAGACATGATAGATTGTGTAACAGTCGCAATATCTTCTGAAGACAGTCCGTAATACATAGGCAATCGGAGTAAACGTTCACTGATCGAAGTCGTAAATCGGTCTTCTCCTTGGAAACGACCAAATCGCTTTCCGGCAGGTGAGCTGTGCAGCGGAATATAATGAAAAACAGTTTCTATTTTTGATTCTTTCAAATATTGAATTAATTTTGTTCTTTCTGACAAACTATTCGTTTTAATGTAAAAAAGGTGGGCATTATGAACGCATTCGGGCGGTATCGAAGGAAGTTCTATAAATCCGGCATCGGCAAGCGGTTTTAATTGTTCATAATATTCATTCCAACTTCCCAATCGATTTTGATTTATTTTTTCGGCGTTCAATAACTGGGGATAAAGATAGGCTGCATTGAGCTCGCTGGGTAAAAAGGAAGACCCTTTGTCCACCCAAGTATATTTATCTACCTGACCTCGCCAGAATTTGCTGCGATTTGTTCCTTTTTCTCGAATGATCTCCGCCTTCTCGATAAAAGATTCATCCCTGATTAAGATCGCTCCGCCTTCACCCATACTGTAATTCTTTGTTTCATGAAAACTGTAGCATCCAAAGTCTCCGATCGATCCCAATGCTTTTCCTTCGTAGGAAGACATGACGCCTTGCGCGGCATCTTCGATGATCATCAGATGATACTTTTCGGCGATTTTTACAATCGTGTTCATTTCACAACCGATACCTGCATAATGAACCGGAACGATCGCCTTTGTTCGATTTGTGATCGCATTTTCAATCAGAGATTCATCAATATTTAATGTGTCCGGACGAATATCCACAAAAACAATTTTTGCACCCCGTAATACAAAGGCATTTGCGGTTGATACAAAAGTGAAAGAAGGCATGATGATTTCATCTCCTTCCCGGATATCACATAATAAGGCAGCCATCTCGAGGGCATCGGAACAGGAAGTAGTTAACAGAACTTTTTTTGCTCCTGTTTTTTCTTCCAGCCAAGAACTGCATAAATGGGTAAATTCTCCGTCGCCTGATATTTTATGGTTTTGAATAGCTTTTTCAATATATTTCTCTTCTTCACCGATATAAGGAGGAACATTGAATGAAATCATCGATATCCGTTTTCTTCTTTCTTCGTAATAAATTAGGTAATCGTCTCCCTAATTTTATATCAAATTGTTGAATAAAACTTTATTTATGAATAATCCCGGGCTCGAATATAATTTATAGAAATAACGTTTTTTTATTAAAAACGAATTACTGAACCAAGGACGATCGCAGATCATGACAGATTCCGATTTAAAACGTTTATATCCAATATCAGCAACGATCAATTCAAAAAATCATTTCACAATCGCCGGTTCGGATCTTTCCGATCTGGCTGAATCATATCGCACACCTTTCTATATTTATGACCGGGATACCATTCACGAAAACATACATCGAATCCGATCGGCAATGGTTGATTTTTATTCCGGTCCGGGAACTATCGCGTATGCTTCCAAAGCTTATTTATCACGAAAATTTGCCTCAAAAATAGCGACCGAGGAAGTCGATTTAGATGTTGTAAGTCTGACGGAACTTCGATTTGCACTGGCTGCGGGTTTCAGTCCGGACCGAATTCATTTTCATGGAAACAATAAATCTATCGAAGAGATAGAAATTGCCGTTAACCAAAATATCCATGCGATTGTTGTCGATAATATGGATGAATTGCTGTTGACAGAAAGGATCGCAAATTCGAAAAAAAAGGTTGCTCAAATTTGGCTGAGGATTACTCCGGACATCCGCGTTGCCACTCATCCTCATATCGAAACTTCCGCTGCGACCAGCAAATTTGGGTTTCATATCATAAATGGTGATGCGGCAAACGCGATCGAATATGCTGTAAATTCTTCGGCTCTTTGTCTTACGGGGTTGCATTGCCATTTAGGGTCTCAACTCTTTGATCCGCTTCCCTATCAAATCGCAATAGAGAAAATGTTCGATTTAGCGATAAATTGTCACTACATTCCGCTTGAATTGAGCCCCGGAGGAGGTTGGGGTGTTCCGTATGTTGAAGACGATCCGGATAGCAATCCGGAACAATGGGTAAAAGCCATCTCGAAGACAATTACGGAAAAATGCAACTGTTATCAAATTCGTTTGCCGAAATTGATTTTAGAATCGGGGCGTTTCATTGTCGCCCGCTCGGGAGTAGCTATCTATCAAATAGGAACTCAGAAAAAATCCGTAAACGGTGAGAGGATCATAGCGGTTGACGGCGGGATGTCCGATAATCCCAGAAATGCATTGTACCAGGCAAAATATACGGCGAACCCGGTTGATCAATCGGTTCATAGTCGTAAGAATCCATGCAAAGTTGTCGGAAAATATTGCGAAAGCGGGGATGTTTTAATTGATAACGTTATGCTCCCTGATCTTAACTACGGCGACTTATTAATGATTCCGGTAGCGGGTGCATATCAATTAAGTATGGCTTCAAATTATAATTTGGCGCCCCGTCCCGTTGTTTTATGGTTAGAACCAGAAGGGAAAGTCGAAGTTCTCCAAAAAAGAGAAAATCTTGAGCAAAACAGTTGGTGGGATTGATGTAATTTTAATTGTATGACAATTACATTACCAAAATTATTTATCACTGGATTAGAATAAAAGTATACAAAATCCCGACATCTTTCTTGCGGTTCAGATAGATGTAAAGCGGGAATCGATAAATAAAATCATAATTTTCTGATTTGATATAAGGAGAAATAATGAAAAAACATAATTTTAATGCCGGTCCTGCAATCCTTCCTGATTACACTTATGAAAAATGCATAGAAGCAATAAAGGATTTTGATAATACAGGGCTTTCTATTCTTTCCGTTTCTCACCGTTCAAAAGAATTTGACGCAGTAATGGACAATGCAGTTGCAGCGACGAAACGCCTTCTTGATATTCCGTCAGGTTACTCCGTAATCTTTTTGGGCGGCGGGGCTTCGACTCAATTTTATACTGTTCCTTACAATTTCTTGGGCAAAAAAGCCGCTTATCTTGATACGGGTACTTGGGCGATGGGCGGAATCAAAGAAGCTAAATTATTCGGCGAAGTGGATATCGTAGCTTCTTCCAAGGATAAAAATTATTCTTATATTCCCAAAAATTATACGGTCCCCGAAGATGCGGATTATTTTGAGATTTGCAGCAATAATACCATCGAAGGGACTGAAATTCGTGAGGATTTTGATTGCAAAGTCCCGTTGGTCGCCGATATGTCATCCGATATCTTTAGTCGACCTGTAGACGTTTCAAAATACAGTCTGATTTTCGGCGGTGCACAGAAGAATTTTGCTCCCGCCGGCGTTACGATTGTAATTATCAAAGATTCATTTATGGATAAAGTTGTTCGACCGGTTCCGACGATGGCAAATTATAAAGTACATGTCGAGAACAATTCCATGAAAAATACTCCTCCGGTCTTCCCGATTTTTGCCGGATTAAAAACGATGGAATGGATGGAACAAAGCGGCGGTGTCAAGGAAATGGAAAAACGGGCGATTGCTCGCTCTTCTAAGATTTATGATGCTTTGGATTCCAGTAAATTGTTTAAAGCTACCGTTGAGGACCCACAGGATCGCTCTCGGATGAATATTTGCTTTGTTCTGAAACCGGAATACAGTGAACTTGAAACCGCATTTCTTGACCTTGCAAAACAACGCGGTTTGGTCGGTATCAAAGGACATCGCTCCGTGGGAGGTTTCCGCGCATCCTGTTACAACGCTTTACCGATGGAAAGCGTCGATGCTCTGATTGATACAATCCATGAATTTGAAAAAGCACACTAATTCAACAAGAAAGGGCCATCTCATGAAGAAAGTATTGATTGCGACTGAAAAGCCTTTTTCCAAAGCAGCTGTTGAAAAAATTAAAAGCATTTTGGAAAGCGGTGACATTACGGTGAAATTGCTCGAGAAATATACAGATGTAAACCAATTATATGAAGCGGTTGCGGATGTAAACGGACTCATTGTCCGAAGCGATGAGATCACCAAAGATGTTATTGATCATGCCCCCAATTTGGAGATCATTGTTCGTGCCGGTGCCGGTTACGACAATATTGATCTTCAAGCAGCGAAGGAAAGAGGTATCGTTGTCGAAAACACTCCGGGACAAAACTCCAATGCGGTTGCCGAACTTGTTGCGGGCATGATGATTATGAATGCCAGAAATTTTTATGACGGCTCAACCGGAACAGAATTGAAAGGAAAAAAACTCGGAATTCAAGGCTTCGGTGCCGTAGGAAAATGTTTGGCAAGAATAGCCAATGGATTGGGAATGTACGTCCATTTTTATGATATTTTCGTCCCATTCGAAGCAGGCTATGAATATAATGTATTCCCGGTAGAAGATATAAAATACCTTTATAAAACATGTCAATATGTTTCTCTCCATATCCCTGCCCTTCCCTCTACTATTATATCAATCAATTATGATTTAATGTCACTTATGCCGCAGGGAGCTGTTTTGATCAACAGCGCACGGGCAGAAATTATAGATGAAGACGATTTACTTAAAATGTTTGAGACCAGACCTGATTTCAATTATCTTGCCGATGTCGCACCGTCAAATAAAGCTGTTATCGAAGAAAAATTCCCTGGTAGATTCTTCTTCACTCCGAAAAAATGCGGTGCCCAGACATCTGAAGCGAATAATAACGCCGGTACAGCCGCCGCAAATCAGATCGTCAGCTTCTTCTTAACCGGAGATAAAAAATATCAAGTAAATAAATAGGTAGTTTAAAATTAAAAAACAGCCTGCTTTTTTTGTGAACGCAGGCTGTTTTTTTCTCGGAATAGTATAATCGTTTCCGATATGAAAGGAATTTTTCAATGGAACCTATTACCATCGGAAACATAGTCAGGGTCAATCACAGTTTTATCGACGAAGATAGCGCCATAAATCTGAAAGGGCATGAAGGGGTTGTTCGAATGATATTTTCACCTGAAGAAAATGGCCCTGACGAAACCCTATATTTAATTGAATGGACGGAAAAAACATTAAAACAACTCCCGGATGACTATTATATTAAACTGTTTACAGATGAAAAAGAATGGTCGTATAAGATCGTCCCTGAACACATTCTTTTAAAAGTTGAAGGGGAATATAATGCCGATGCTGTAGAGTGGGAGAAAAATGCCATCGGAGCGCGCTTATTTTGGCAATATTTCGGGAGATCCGGTAAATTAATTCAATCGTTGTTTCCGAATGACAAGGAAAAAACAGACCGTTCTCCTTATGATACATGGCTAAAGTATCTGAATCAAAATTTGCGCTTCCCTTTCGAAGCTACGATTTTTTATGAATACGAACCGGATGACGGAATTTTACAACCTTCCGATTCGGTAAATGTTCAGGGATTGGCAGGCTGGGATTATCCTCTCGGCATATTTTGCGAAGTTCAGTTTAAGGGGAAATATTTTATCCTCCCACTGCAGGATATCGGAATGGCCAATGAACTGTCAAAAAATGCCAGAATACTGAACTCATATGAAGCATGGCTTTTATGTCGAGCTTGAACAGCTCAAATTTTTTTATCGGGGATATACCGGTTCGGGGAAAAACAATACTCGCCCCCATGGATGGATATAGCGACAGTCCCTTCCGTCAAATTACCAGGAAACTTGGATCCGCTGCCAGTATTACGGAATTCGTTAACACGATGGAAGTTGTCTCTCGTAATACGAAATATGAAGAAAGATGTTCTTTTCAACCGTCCGAACGCCCGATAGGAATTCAGCTTTTTGACAATAATCCCGATCGGATTATTCGAGGGGCGGAGATCATAGTTAATAAGTGGAATCCCGATTGGATTGATATCAATATGGGCTGTTCAATCAGCCATGTTGCTAACCGGGGTGCCGGTGTCGGTTTATTAAAAGATCCCCATTTGGTTGCAGAAATAATTTCGGGATTAACTGGTCGACTTTCGGTCCCGATAACGGCAAAAATTCGTTTGGGATGGGATAATGAAAGCATTAACTTCTTGGAGATCGGTAAAATCTTACAAGATAACGGCGCGGCAATGGTTACATTGCACGCACGTACCGGTAAACAATTGTTTTCAGGAAATCCGAATTGGGATGCAATTGCTTTATTAAAACAAACACTTCAAATTCCGGTCATCGGCAACGGAGATATCAAATCCGTTTCCGAGATAAAATCGATGCTTGATTATACAGGTTGCGATGCTGTTATGATCGGACGTGCCGCTCTGCAAAATCCATGGATTTTTGCCGGTTATGATGCGGATGAGGTTCCTTTGTTCTTATTTCAAGAAATTTGTTTGGAACATTTGTCTCTGATGAAAAGTTTTTACGGTGATACTCGGGGTTGCATTCTGTTTCGGAAGTATGCCAAAAAATATTTATCCCATACCGGTTTGGAAAAACACCTGATTCGGGATTTACTGACTACTTCGGATCCTGACTTATTTACTGAAAAGTTTACCGATTTGATTATTTCTACCGCTCAACTTATTTAGTTTTTTCAATTCAAAGAAAATATAAAAATGGAAAATTGTCTTCAAAATCTTTTTACCGAATCGGAATGGGAACTTTTATTCGATCATTGCGGAGTTTGCTGCTTTTATAAAATTGAAGATGAGGACACTTCGGAAATTTTTTATACCGAAGTAGTATGTCCTTATTTAAATCTCGAATCCGGATTATGTGAGGTTTATCCTGATCGGTTTCAAAAAATGTCGACTTGCATAAAAATATCTCCGGATAATATTCAAGAAATATATAATTGGCTGCCTCGACATTGTGCATATCGATGTCTATACGAAAAAAGAAGCGTTCCTTGTTGGCATCCTTTATACCAAAATCCGGATAAGCATTCCGAATTAATCCGCAAAATTGAATCCGTCATAAAATTTCCCTTTAATGATGGGCTCAGTCAAAATGAGATCCAAAAAATCAAACAAAACGCAATTCGAGCTGATTATTCCATAGATTTTGAAGAGCAATTAATTCAACATTTGATTAAGGACAGCGAAATTTAAATCGAATCTTATTTTGGGTGATCAAATAGCGGAATAATTTTTTTGGCACGAAATCTTGTCCAAAGAGTTTGCGCGAGTACCGCAATATTCATTCCGATCATGATTACATAGATTCCTTCCCATTTTTGGGTCAAAATTCCGATATATAGAATCGATATCATAAAAATTAAATAAATTAACAGAGACTCCAAAAATCCGCTGGTCTTTTTTCCGGCGAGTAAAATCGCTTGATAAAAATTCAAATAGGTATTGACAAACGGAATCAGAAAGATCATAGGAAGGGCCTTTTTCGCAAGATCGGATAATTCCGGTGTGAGGGAAGAAAGACCTTCAAACCAAAAACGACCTAAAGGTGTAACAATTAAAGCGGCATAAAACAATGTACTGAAAATTGCTATATAAAATGTAAATCTACGATCAGCTTTATAGAATCCTTCACGATTGATAACAGATAAGGTCGTCTCATTACATGCACTGCCAAAAGATTTAATAATATTTAAAAGCCCGGATAAAACAGGCCAAACCGCTAATGAAGCAATCGGATTAATCATTCGACTCATCGCCGCACTACCTAACGACATCCAACCCAGATTAATTATTTGCGTCAAAATCAACGGTATTACAAATCGAATCAGTTCTCCCCAAGATATCAGCTCGGATAATTCTCCTTCTTCAAAATCTCTGTCGGCGGTTTTTCTTCCTTTTAATCCGCAAAAAAGTCCTTCAGCGATTACGCCGGAAGATAAAGCCGCACCTGCTGTCATCGTTCCGCTGACAAAATCTTGTAACCGGTAACCGATCAGCAGGACCCCGATTAGAAAAGACATTCGAATGATGGTTCCAATCGTTACTTGTTTCGAATGACCGTTCCGAATCAATATTCCCTGATAAAAGCGTCTGTATCCGATCGCCCAGGTCCACGGAATCATCATGATCATTTCGACACGGGCATAAGGTAATAATTCTTTCGGAGCTCCCATTAAATTTCCAACCACCAAATAAAACAAAGGTGTACAACTGATTGAAGCATGAATGATGGTTAATCCTGCGCAAAGGATCATCATGAATTTATATATACGACGATAATTCTTTTTGTCTTTACTGAGAGCCAACGAAACCGAAAGCATCATAATAATAGGTGCTTCAATAATTAATGCGATCGGATAGACTACGCTATGTGCGGCTAAGTTTATTTCCGGCTGCGGCATTCGACTGACAATCGCCGAAACAAAGGGAATATCGACAGCCATAAAAAGCCAACTGATTGCCAACGGCCAAAAAATATTGAAGATTTGTTTTATCTTTTCTTTATCGCTTGACATTCCATTCTATTTTATCCTCGGATGCCGTTTTTTCTTCGAGTCCATGAATCCAATTTTTTGATCTTTTTATTCTGATGTTTTATATTCGTTAAAATATTAATAGATTTGATGATGAATCTATTAAATCAGTTCAAATTTTATTTGAATAATCCGATATAAATTGCTCTGAGGAAAATGTCTTTACCGAAAAATCAAATCGGTCGAATTTCCGTTTTTCTTTCGGAAATTTTTTCAAGGATGATCTTACCGTTGGATAATTCGTTCAGTTTTTCCTCAATTTCAGGAAATCGAAATGATTCAACTTTGGCAGATATGGTAATCTTCTCCGCAAAAATATGATCAATCAATAAAACATTTTCCGTGTTAAAAAGATTTTTTATCAGCTCAAACAGATGATAATCGATATCAAATCGAAAAGAATCCATTAATACTTTTTCAGCACGGGGGACGATTGATAATACCTTTTTGGCGGCACCGCCATAAGCATGAACCAATCCTCCGATACCGAGTTTCGTTCCTCCGAAATAACGGGTAACAACCATAGCAATATCACCCATTCCGCTTCCCGTGAGAACGGTCAAAATCGGCCTTCCCGCCGAACCGGCGGGTTCACCGTCATCATTACAGTAACAAACGGTTGAAGAATGATGGCCTATTACATATGCAGGTACATGGTGCGTAGCATCCGGATAGGTCTTGCGTATTTTCAAAATAAAATCTTTTGCTTCTTCAACCGAAAATACGGGCGCACAGGTGGCTATAAATTTTGAATTGATAACCGTTATTTCAGCTTTGGTTTCGACCGCAGGGACGAAAAGCCGTTTTGAACTGTTCGGATATTCATCATCTACCGTGCTTTTTTTCATGGAGATAAATTAATTGAGTCTCATTTTTTATGGAGTTGGTCCCATGCTCCAAGCCAGGGAGTTCCTAATCGGTGATTATCGGATATCGTAACATCATTTAGTGATTGACTCAATTCGATGAGATCGGGAATTATTTTGTTGTAATTTTCTGTCAGTACATTCGGGCGGATCCGTTCCGCCAACAAACGCGCCCACTCCCATTCCATTCGAAAATGATCAGCTTTTAACCAATATCCGCGCTTTTCCCATGCTTCCGCCGATTCTTCAACCGTTTCAGTGATTCGTTCCAGACACAACAAAATAAAAGCAATCAGATCTCTGGAAGTTTCGTTCGGTTCCGATTGCTTCATCAACTCTCGGATCGCCAGAACCAGAGCCTTTTTTAATCTGTTTCTTTCAGTACTTGCACTTCCGGTACGAATTACTCTGCTCATAAAATATCTTTATACCCCATGTTTTTATTTTCTGGGATCGAATTATACAGTATAAGTATTGATCACTCCATATAAGAATATTTTGTCTCTATAACCTCCGCGTATTCTCTTCAATTTCACAAAATCAAAATGACCGGCCGATTTCCTGATAAAATGGAACAGGTTAAAACATATGTCCCGAAAAATTCGCTATGGTCTTTTTGCAATTGCCTTTTCTCTCCTTTTTTTATCGGTTGTTCTTTTGATTATTTCAAGGGATATATTTTATTCTCAATGCAATATTCTTCCTGAAAATTCAACAGCTGGGCCGTTGAATATCGGAGGTTTGACAATCTCAGAGGCTATGGAAGAAATAAAAACGCTTTCATCGATTCCGCTCGAATTAAAATATCAAGAAAGTTTGATTCAGGTTAATCCAGAACAGTTTTCTTTCAAAATTGACATCGAAAAAGCACAATCCGAATTGGAATCAAAAACATCCGAGATGTGTTCTTCAAAAACATTTTTAAACAGTTTGTTCAGGGAACAAAAAAGTGAACCAATCTCGATAGCACTGGAATCCAACGCAGATGAAGAAAAAATCGAGTCATTTTTGCGAAACGAGATAAGCGCTCGATATGATCAACCGGCAGCGGCAAAATATCCGGATCTTAACGGTTCCGGTTTTTATTCGGGGCATCCCGGTTATCAATTGGATATCAAAAAAGCCGTTAAAATGATTCAAGAAGCCTTAACTTCATTTGATCATCAGACGATTGATTTACCGATTATCAGTATTCCCGAGCCGCCATCTTCTTTAACAAATTTGGAAATTTTATTATCCTCGGTTGTAGATCAAAATCAAGACCCGGATCAAATCACCGAAATATACTTATTAGACCCCAAGACCGGCGAAGAATTTGATTTTGCCCGCCAGAATAAATCAAATTTAATTCCGGAAATTGCTTTTACCGCTGCCAGTACCATAAAAATCCCGATTATGATATCCGCTTTTAAACACTTGGATGAGAAACCGAGTGCCGTTGTTTCCCGACAGTTGGAATTGATGATAACCGAATCAAAAAATGAACAGACAGATTGGCTCTTGGAAAACGTAATCGGCGGAGAGACGGCCCCGTTAGAAGTTACAAAAGATATCAGGGCGCTCGGGTTTCAAAATACATTTCTTGCCGGGTATTTTTATTTAGGTGCGCCTTTGCTTGATCGAATAGAAACTCCGGCAAATACACGAACAGATATCGACCTAAAGCCGGATATCTATAACCAAACAACGCCCAAAGATATCGGTTTGTTGCTGTATTTGATTTATCAATGTGATTTATACGGTAAGGGGAAGCTTACGGAGGTTTTTCCGAACGAAATCACGCAAAGCGAATGCAGTGATATGATGATATTGCTCAAGAACAATCATTTGCCATACCTGATATCGGCGGGGATACCGGACGGTATCCCGATAGCACATAAGCACGGATGGATAGAGGAATCCGATGGACTCCTCCATACCATGAGCAATGTGGCTGCGGTCTACAGTCCGGGCGGTGATTATATTCTAAGTATCTATACCTACCATCCGCAAAATCTGATTTTTGAAAAAGGAAATATTTTGTTCTCTCGTATTTCTTCGGCAGTATATGGATTTTTTAATCCACAACAAAACGACACTGTCAATTAACCAAGCTCCCGTTTTACAGATAATCTTTCAAATTATGTTCGACCGCATAGGCAGCCGCTTCGGCTCGGTTGCTCGTGCCTAATTTGGATAAGATACTGCTGACATAATTTCGAACAGTTCCTTCTCCTAAGAATAAAGACTTTGCTATTTCCCGATTTGTCTTTCCTTCCGAAACAAGAATCAACACATGTTTTTCCTGTTGACTTAATATCGCAAATGCCGATGCTTCTTCTTCTTTTACCGCTCGGCGAACCTCTTGAAAGACACGTTGTGTCACAAGCGGATCCAAAAGAGCATCTCCTCTGGCTACAGATTCAAGAGATCGAACCAAATCTTCACTGCTGATTTGTTTTAACAGGTATCCAGAAGCTCCGGCTCTTATTGCAGAAAAAAGCATCTCATCTTCGGCATAAGATGTCAGCATGACAACTTTGACATCCGGATATTTTTGCGTAATTTCTTCACAGGCGTCAATACCGGATTGCCCGGGAAGCCGAATATCCATTAAAACAATATCCGGTCGCAATTTTCCGGTGATTTCGATCGCTTCTTTTGCATTGCTCGCTTCCCCGACCACCTCGAATCGCGATCCCTGTTCAAGAAGAGATTTAAGACCAAGTCTGACAACTTCATGATCATCTACGAGAACAATGCGTATTTTATTCATCTGTTGGAACTCCTACGGCAATAAATAATTTTTGCTTTTTTAATCTTAAAAAAACAATGACATGTCATAATTTTAATATGTCATATTATTCTTATCAACCTGACAAGTTTCATTGTACACTAAAAAACTATGCAAGGCAATGCGTTTAAAGTAGCAATTCTCGGTGGCGGTCCGGCAGGAATTGCTGCTGCATTAATGATACGTCATATATCCGATTATGATGTTTATCTATTTGATGCAAACCCGAAAATCGGCAGAAAATTATCGGTAACGGGGAGCGGACGATGCAACCTGACCAATCTTGAATTAGATCCGGAGCGATATTATTCAACTCAGCCAGCGGATCTCAGTCCTGTTTTCTCTCGTTGGTCACCGGCTGATTTACGGTTGTTCCTTGATCGGATCGGTATTCCCACCATTGCAACCGACGATGGGTGGGTTTATCCTCAGTCTTTTTCCGCCGCAAATGTCGTTCAGATTCTAAATGGCAATCTAACGGAAAATAATATCCATATAATTGAAAATACAAAAGTTTTATCGATCACGCTTTACGAAAATCAATTTCGGTTAACCGTAGATAACAGGAAAGATTCTCTGGTTTTCGACCGAATCTTAATTGCGACGGGAAGTAAAGCTTTTCCTCAATTACGAGCAGACACGGGTATTGTGTCGGAGTTGAAAAATTTCGGAATTCATGTCGCTCCTTTTTTCCCGGCATTATCCCCGGTTTTGTTGGAAAATGAACCTCATAAACTTCTATCCGGCATTCGCTTGGATGTAAACCTGAAACTTTTCCGGGAAAGCAGGCAAATAGATGAATCCTTCGGGAATATCATTTTTACAGACTTTGGAATGAACGGCCCAGGCTGTATGAATCTCAGTCACCGAATTCAGTTGCTTCTTGAAAATCATCCGTATTTCAAGGTCGATTTTATACCTCAAGAAAAATCAAAAATAATTGAGGGGATTTTTAATAGCAAGCAAGATCAAAATTATCCTTATCGTGATATTTTTCTCTCCATATTACCGATGAAATTAGTCGATTTCTTTTTTAATGAATGGAATATAGCTACCGATACAAAATGTTCCGAAATTAATCATCAATCGTTCGGTTCTCATATAGATCAATTAAGGAATTTTAAAATGCAAATTAAAGGGACAAAAGGATTTAAAGAGTCCCAGGCTTGTTCCGGAGGAGTACTCTTATCAGAAATCGATCTCCGGACAATGGAATCCTTAAAAATTCCGGGGATTTATTTTGCCGGAGAAATATTGGATGTGGTCGGTCCTTGCGGAGGGTACAACCTCCATTGGGCATTTTCCAGCGGATTAATAGCGGGAGAAGCGATGGGTAAACCTTAACTACAAGTCGGATAATTTTTCTCTTTCCCTTTTCTGAGTCTTCCCGCGTTCTTCGGTATCCAAAATCTTCTTTCGAATTCTAAAATTGGTCGGAGTAACTTCTAACAATTCGTCTTCAGCCAAATATTCTATAGCTTCATCCAAACTCATCTGCCGCACGGCGTTCAAACGAACTTCGATATCTTTATTGGATTGGCGCATGTTGGTCAGATGCTTTTTCTTGCAAACATTCACAGTCAAATCCGTCACGCGCATGGATTCGCCGACAACCATTCCTTCATAAACTTCCACGCCCGGACCGATGAATAAAACACCTCTCTCTTCGGCGTTTTTTAAACCGTAAGTCGTCGTCAGACCGTCTTCCCATGCAACGATGGAGTTTGTATTACGCGAAGCAATCGGACCGGCATAGGGGGCGTATTCCAGAAAAGACGAATTAATAACACCCATTCCGTGAGTGGCTGTAAGAAACTGATAACGGAATCCGAGTAATCCCCGAGTCGGAACGATATAATGCAAATGGACCGAACTGTCCGGATTATCCGTAATTTCCTGAATCCTGCCCTTCCTTGACCCTAACATTTCCACTACCGTCCCGACCGTATCAGGGCTGGTATCGATGTAAACTTCTTCAAACGGTTCCAATAATTCACCGTTGGATCCTTCGATCATAATTACTTCGGGTCTGGAAACTTGAAATTCATATCCTTCTCTGCGCATTGTTTCGATAAGAATAGCTAAATGAAGCTCGCCCCGTCCCGAGACAACAAAATTATCGGTAGTATCTGTCTCTTCGACTCTTAATGCAACATTGTTTCGCAATTCCGAAAAAAGACGTTCCCGTAACTTTCTGGACGTACTGAATTTTCCTTCTCTCCCGGCGAAAGGAGAGGAATTTACACCGAATGTCATTTTTACGGTCGGTTCTTCCACGGAAATAACAGGTAATGCTTCCGGATAATTCGGATCGGATAGGGTATCCCCGATGGAAATTTCATTAAGCCCCGCGATAGAAATAATTTCACCTGCGGAGGCTTCCTGCGTTTCAACTTTATTCAATCCGCTGTAAGTATAGAGATATCTGGCATTTTCCGGTACGATAGTACCGTCCGGCTTTATTCTGGATAAATTCATACCGGCTTTTAATTTTCCGCGATGAATTCTTCCGATGACCCCTAATCCGCGATATTCGTCATAAAATATATTACTGACCACCATTTGAAACGGCTGGTCGATTTCCACTTCCGGCGGATTGATTTTTCTTAAAATTGTTTGGAACAGCGGCTGTAAATTTTCGGACAATTCCGGCGTATATCCGGCTTTTCCTTTTATTCCGTCCGCGTAAATGATCGGAAAATCGGCTTGCTCATCCGTGGCTCCCAAATCAATAAACAAATCAAATATTTTGTTTAATGTTCGCTCGGGGTCGGCATCTTTTCGATCCATTTTATTAATCACAACAATTACTCTCAAACCCATAGCAAGTGCTTTTTTTAAAACGAAACGAGTTTGAGCCATCGGTCCTTCTGCGGCATCCACTAACAACAGTGCACCGTCGACCATATTCATGACCCGTTCGACTTCTCCTCCGAAATCCGCATGGCCGGGTGTATCGACAATATTTATCTTTACCATTTCACCGGTTTCGGGGTCCGGTATCGAGATGGCGGTATTCTTTGACAGAATGGTAATTCCGCGCTCTCGCTCGAGGTCATTGGAATCCATCACTCTTTCTTCAACCTGTTGATTGGCACGAAATACTTTCGCTTGTTTCAGCATTGCATCGACAAGTGTGGTTTTTCCATGATCGACATGAGCGATAATCGCGATATTTCGAAGGTCATTTCTAATTGTTTTCATTTTTTTATAATTCAAATCAGAGTTTATTGCTCTGTCTCTTTTCCTAAATAGATTAAAGGTACACTCACAAGCGTAACGAGATATTTTATTACGACATTCCCGATAAATATCTCCCATACAGCCGGTAACGGGATCATTCCATAAAAAGCGATAAACGCAAAAAGCAGAGAGTCAACAGGAACACTCACTCCGTTGGAGATCAAAACGCGTGCCCATAGATGTTTTCTTGTAATTTTTTCAACCCACCAACTGTAAATTTCCGTATCGATTAATTCGGAACAAAGTTCCGCAATAATAGAAGCGATAGTTATTCGCCACACCGGCGTTAAAACTTTGATCCAATTTTCACTTCCACCAGCGGATAAATCAACCGGAAGAACGGAAACAAAGAAAAAATATCCGGCCATAAATAAATTTATTCCCGCTGCGGAATAAATAAGCGTTTTTGTATGTTCCTTCCCTAATATTTTATGGGCAATGTCTCTGAGTGTAAAAGAAATCGGGTAAATAAAAGTACCGGCATCCAAAGCCAATCCGAATATCGAAACAATTTGCAAGCTGCTGATATCGGCGATCATTTGAACGCCGATGTAAGCCGCAATCGCAATAATTGCCGCTTTGTTAAATGAGAATGGCGTCTTTATTTTATCCGGTTCCATACCAACGGTGGATTATAATGAGTTTTGGGTTTGCCGGCAATTTCCGGTCAAAAAATAATGATGACCGATCGATATGAAGTTATATTTTTCTGGTAAACTGAAGACAAAATAAGAAAATCCCTGAAAAGGATAATGAACGGATGAAAAAAAAGGTTTTAATACTAACCGCGGATGCCGGATTCGGGCACAGAAGTGCAGCAAATGCAATTGCAAGCGCATTGTCGAAAGAAACAAAATTTGAGATTGAAACAAGGATCGAGAATTTATTGGATTCACCCAAGACACCGGCACCTCTCCGAAATACTCAAACGGGATACGATAAAATTGTTACGGAATCTCCGAAATTCTATGAATTCAGTTATGAAAGCAGCGATAAACGCCTTCCGACAAATGTGGCAAAGATCGGTCTCTCTGCGATGCTGTATGGTCCATTTTCAAAAACAATGAAAGAATTCAATCCGGATGTCCTTGTAAATACTTATCCATTGTATCAAGGCCCCGCTCAAACTTGGTACCTTCTCAATGAGGATGCAAAAAAAGCGATCAGTAAATCAAAAAAAACAGATGATGATTCCAAATCATCCTCGAGGCATAAACACATACCGATGATAACAATTATTACGGATCTTGTTTCCGTTCATTTGATCTGGATGAGCACATTGCCCGATATCTATTGTGTCGCTACCCATGAAATGAAAGAGCAAATCGCCGGTTTCGGAGTCGATCGAGAGCGGATTCTATGCACCGGCATTCCCGTTAATCCGGTTTTTGCCGAGGAAAAAAGATCAAAAAGGGAATTAAGAGAGCACTTGGGGTGGAATCCGGAAAAAACTACCATCATTGCGATCGGAAGCAAGCGTGTCTCAAATATGATGGATTATTTGGATCTTATCAACCATAGCGGATTCAATATCCAATTGATAATGGTCGCCGGTGGAGATGAAACACTCTATCAGGAGATGCAAAATACGACTTGGCACGTTCCGGCAAAAATCTATAATTTTACAAAAGAGTTACCTGTGATGATGCTTGCATCGGATATTGTTGTAACGAAAGCGGGGGGGCTTGTTACCAGCGAATCGCTTGCAGCCTCCTTGCCGATGATTTTAATCGATGTTTTGCCGGGTCAGGAAGAGGGAAATGCTTTATACATCCAAGAGAACAATGCAGGTGTCCATGCAAAAAAACCGATCGACATTTTGCATACGCTGACGCACTGGTTCGAAAATGACGGATATGGATTAAGGAAATTTACGGAAAACGCCAGAAAAATCGGTAAGCCAAGGTCAAGTCTGGATATAGCTGACCTTATTGTAGAGAAATTATCAGAATCATAGGAGAAAAAATGAAAAAGAATTTATTTTGGATTTTCGTGTCGGTTTTATTTTTTTCCGTTTTCTTCAACGGAACCAAAGTCGAAGCGATTTCGTTTGATAAGGTTGTTTATCTGATCAACGGATCTTTAGGTGATAACTCTTTTTATGATTCCGGTCAAGCCGGTATCGATCAACTGAAAAAAGATTATGGAGTAGAAGCCCGTACCATAGAATGCGGTTTTGATGCCGGGAAATACGAACCCTCGTTGGACGCTGCCGTTCATTACGCAGATGTAATTTTTGTCATATCATACGGATATGAGGATGTTCTTAAAGAGTATGCCGACAAGTATCCGGATAAAATATTCGTCAATCTGGATACGGTCGTCGAAAATGATGAACATACCATAACATCGGTGGACTATATCGAAGAGGAAAGTGCTTTTCTTGCCGGTATTGTCGCTGCGTTGGTTACAACCAGTCAGGAAATCCCGAATGTCAATCCGCAAAAAATAATCGGAGCCGTCGGTGGAGACACGGATCCTGTCGTTCAATCATTTATTTTTGCCTATGAAAACGGGGCAAAATATATCGATCCGGAAGTGAAGAATGAGACCAAATATCTCGGCGATTGGGAAGATACATCCAAAGCGAAACAGGCAACTTTGCAACTTTACGATATGGGCGCGGATATTGTCTTTCAGATTGCCGCCGCAGCCGGAATGGGTGTGCTTCAGGCATCTGGAGAACGCGGGTTATATTCGATTGGCGTCGACACCAACCAAAACGCTATCGTTCCCGGCCATGTAGTTGCTTCGGATATTAAGGATGTAGGAAAGTCGATTTTGAATGTTTATAAAACAATCAAAGACGGAACTTACAAGCCCGGAGAAGTTCTTTCATACGGCTTGGAATCCGGTACGGTTGACGTGGTATTTGAAAACAATAATGATGTTTTGCCGAAATCGATTATCGACAAGGTTTCCGAAGTAAAACAAATGATTATCAACGGAGATCTTAAAGTCGAACGTTATGTTGCCGAGTAGTTCAAAAAATTAATAAATAATGACACTCCGAATTCGGAGTGTCATTATATTATCCCGCAGTACATCTGTAGTTTCTGTTCTTTTTGAACGGGCATCTATTTTCAATTCTTTCTGTGAGAAAGGAAAATAATCTTGAGCGAAATGACCGAATCGGTACGTCGTGATGATAATTTAACCTCATTGATTGAAATCAACCATTTGGTGAAAATTTTTCCTCCGAACGTTGTAGCTTTAAATGATGTGAGTGTGGATTTTCAGGAAGGCGAAATTCATGCGATCGTGGGAGAAAACGGCGCCGGAAAATCTACTTTAATGAAAATATTATACGGAATGATACCGGCGGATTCGGGTGAAATCTTGTATAGAGGGAAACCGATCCATTTCGCAAATCCGGGAGAAGCGATCCGTTCCAAAATTGGTATGGTTCATCAGGAAATTTTGTTAATTCCGCAATATACCGTTTGGGAAAATGTGATATTGGGGATGGAACCGCTCGGTAAATTTAATCGTATCCATCGTGATCTCGCACGAAAACAAGTTCAAGATCGTATCGATGAATTTCAATTTAATTTGGATCCGGATGCGAAAGTTGAAGATCTTTCTGTCGCTGCCAGACAAAAAGTCGAAATACTGAAACTCCTCTATCGGGACGTCACTTTTTTGATTTTGGATGAACCCACCGCTGTATTGACTCCTCAGGAAATTCCGCAATTGTTCGATGAACTTCGCAGGCTTCGAAATAATGGCCACACGATCGCTTTTATTTCCCATCATTTGGATGAAGTTCTCGAACTCAGCGATCGGATTTCTGTTCTGCGCAAAGGGAAAAAAGTGGCTACGATTCCAGCGAGTCAAACATCGGAATCTTTACTGGCGGAAATGATGGTGGGACGCGAAGTCGTTTTTGAGTCTATTAAAGAAACAGTCCGTCCGGGAAAATTAATATTTCGTTTGCAAAATATCCGTTTGCAATCTCCCAATAAAAAGAAACTTTTGGATGATGTCAATATCGAGGTTAAAGCCGGCGAAATCGTCGGTATAGCTGGAGTGGAAGGAAACGGCCAACTCGAATTGGTTGAAGTCATAACGGGATTGGCGACGCCGGATCAGGGACAGCTTCTGATAAACGGAGTGAATTTGACAAAGGCTTCTATTTTGGAACGCAGAAAATATATGGCATTCGTTCCGCAAGATCGGGCCTTGATGGGCTCATGTCTGAATGCATCCATCAAAGAAAATCTTATTATGACCCACTATAAACTGAACCCCGAATTTACGCGTCACGGACATATTTTAAATGATAAAAAATCGACGGAATTTGCTTATGAAATCCGGGAAAAATTCGATATCCAACTCCATTCTATCGAAGATGAAATGAAATCATTATCGGGTGGAAACCAACAGAAAGTTATCTTAGGGAGAGAGCTGCTCCTTTCCGCACCCTTTATTTTGCTTGACCAACCGACTCGCGGCCTCGATGTCGGTTCGATTGAATATGTTCATCAACAGATAATAAGGATGAGCAAGGAGAATCGAGCAATATTACTCCTTTCATCGGATCTCGAAGAATTGTTTAGAATAACAGACCGCATTCTGGTCTTGCACCGGGGACAAATTGTCGCAAACTTGATTACAAATGAAACCAATATTAACGAAGTCGGATATCTAATGTTGGAAGGAGCCGCTCATGGCGCATAATCTTCGGAATATTCTAATCAATCTTGCCGGTATTCTGATCGCATTCTTATTGGGAGCTGTCGTCATGATCTTTCAGGGATATAACCCCTTGGAAACATATGAAGCTCTTTTCGGTTATTCTCTTGGAAATACCTATTCCTTTATGACAGTTTTGAAAAATTCGGTCCCTCTGATTCTGACCGGATTATCCGCTTCGGTTGCCTTTGCTTCCGGTCCGGTAAATCTCGGACAGCCCGGGCAATTGTTGATGGGTGCCTTATTTGCAACGGTCGGCGGTCTTTATGTCAATCTCCCTTCAGTATTAATGATTCCTTTTTTGTTGGTGTCAGCCATGGTAGGAGGAGCACTTTGGTCGGGGATTGCGGGTTTGCTCAAACGGTTGTTCAACATGGACGAATATATTACGACATTGATGATGAATATGATTGCGGACTTTTTTACATATTGGGCGATCACCTATCCTTTTTTTGAAAAAAATGCCAATCACCCTCAAACGCCGCGAATCACAAAAAACGGCTGGATGCCTGAAATCGGTGACTTTAATACGAATTTTCTTGTGACATTAATCGTTTTCGTCATTATATGGTTTATTTTTTATCGGACTACCAACGGATATGAATGGCGCATTTCCGGTAAAAACAGCCTTTTTGCACGCCTTGGCGGTGTCGAGATCGAAAAAAACTATATGCACGTAATGCTATTAACCGGTGCGTTGGCCGGGTTAGCCGGCGGTTTAATTATTATGGCAGGGCCTCATCGATTTATCAAAGGATTGGGAGCCAATTACGCTTGGGATGGAATTATGGTTTCCATGGTCGCCAATAACGGTATTGTCGCAACATTGATATACGGTATCTTCTTCTCCATTTTGCAAACGGGTGCGCTCGGAATGGAATTAATTACACAAGTACCGAGTGAATTAATTACGGTTTTGCAAGCGGTCATTGTTTTGGTTGTTGTCGCCAGCAGAGGGTATTTTACATTGCTGCTTTCAAAAATGATGACCAAACGAAAACTGAAAGAGAGGTCTGCATGACGATTTTTATCGGATTGATTAATGGAATGATTTCAGCGGCAACGCCAATCCTCTTATCGGCTTTGGGAGGCGCGCTGACTTATTATGCCGGGATATTTAATATTGCAATGGAAGGGATGATGCTCAGCGGCGCTTTTTTTGCCGTATTGGGATCATATTATTTTGGGAATTGGCTCATCGGCATGCTCTTCGGTATCTTGGGTGCTTTGCTGATTGCCGGTATCTTTATTCTGTTTTCAGTCGTCTTGAAAGTGGATGAATTTGTAACAGGCGTCGGTCTAAATATGTTTTCCGTCGGATTGACAACCTATCTGCTTCGTCAGATTTTTAAAGTGAAAGGTGCTTTTACCGATCCGGGAATTTACTCTGTTCCGAAAATCAGACTCCCTTTCATAGAAAAAATACCGTTTGTCGGAGATATTATCAGTGATCAAAATCTTATTGTCTGGATAGCATTCATAGCAACCCTATTGGTAAATTATTTTGTATTTAAAACTCAGTTTGGGCTTCGTTTAAGAGCCGCAGGATATAATCGGATCTGTTTGGATACCAGCGGAGTTTCTTCCAACAAGATTAAAACGGTTTCATTATTATTATGTGCCGTTTTATGCGGTTTCGCGGGGACTTACCTTTCTTTGGGATATGTAACATTATTCAGCGAAAATATGTCTGCGGGTCGCGGATGGATTTCACTCGCTGCCGTTATATTAGTTTCGGGCAATCCGATCGGAATCGCTTTGGTTTCTCTCCTTTTCGGTCTTGCCGACGGATTGGGTTTGTATTTGCAGCATATCTTCCCATCGCAATTCACTTCGATGTTGCCGTATATTGCGACGCTTGCGGCACTATTTTTCTATTCTGTTAATAATAAGAAAAAAATGGAGGTTAAGTTATGAAAGCTTGGGAAATGGAACGCGAAATACGCGATAACGCCGTCCCTAAGGACAGAAGAAAGAATGAATCTCACTGGTATAAATCGGATATGACAATTCCCTATGGGGATGAGTTGATCAAGAAATTTTGGAAATCCAATGTACCGGGTTCTTTGGCACCCGAAATTCCTTATCTTGAAATGACCCAAGCATTAAGTAATCAAGGGTATGATGTATCTGCGGCAGAAAATTTAATCCCAGAAGGGATTCAATTATTCGAAATCGGTGATATCGATAATTTACGAGTTTTAACCGCAAAATTATTAAATGCCTTAAATAATGCACCGAAAATCGCTGACCACCCTTATCATCAACATGAATATCCAATGTCTTGGGAAGAAATCTATCGGGCGATGCCTATCAGCAGCCAAGCTTCTTCATCTCGCCCCGAATGGAAAAATACATTTAAAAATAAAATATATCAAGGATGGATAGGTCAGTTAGCCGGAGGCTCATTCGGGACAGCGATCGAAGGGTATATCGGATCACAAATCGAATTAATTTACGGAGAAGTTGATTCCTATATAACAACTCCGGAAACGACAAATGATGATGTGGTCTATGAACTTGCTTTCTTGGATGCTTTTGCAAAGAACGGCAGATATGTAACTTCACAACAAGTCGGACTTGAATGGATTAAACAAATTCAATTCGGTTGGTCAGCGGAATGGATTGCGATTCGAAATCTGAATATGGGGATTTTCCCGCCCGAATCCGGCCGATTTTTAAACTTTTATTCGGATTGGATCGGCGCTCAAATGCGAGGAATGGTTTGCGGGATGTTAGCCCCTGCCTGGCCGATCGAAGCGGCACGATTGGCATTCACCGATGCGGTCGTTTCCCATTCAAACAACGGTGTCTATGGAGAAATTGCTGCAGCGGTTATGACAGCTTTGTCATTTGAAATGGAAAATCCGCGAGACATCATTCAAGAGACTCTTAAATACCTTCCGGCAAAAAGCGAGTATGTTGAAAAATATCTGATCGTTTTGGATATTCTTAGAACGGAAGAAGACCCGAATATTGCACGCGGAAGAATTGAACCCCATTTTATCCGCTATAACTGGATTCATTCTTATCCGAATATGGCGGCTGATTTACACGCTCTGTGGTACGGGAACGGAGATTTTTCCGAATCTATGAAACTGCTTGCCAAATCAGGAAATGACGTGGATTGCAATGCCGGGCTGGTCGGAAATATCTTGGGAATTATCCGGGATGTTCCCCGAAAATGGTCTGACCCGATCGGCGATTTACTCGAAACATATATCAAAGGGAAAGAACGATTATCGATCCGACACCTCGCCGAAAAAACATCCGAATTGGCACAACAATAAATCGACCAAAAGATTTAGTCTTATAATAATTTCGCGAGAATATTTATTTAAAGATTGAACAAAAAGCGGATTTATTTTCAGATACTCAGAAAGGAGATCAAATTATGCCGATTTATGAATATTACTGTCAAGATTGTAATACAAAATTTGAGCTAATCCGGGATATTGCTAAAGCGAATGATCCCGCAAAATGTCAGAAATGCGGCAGCAATAACACGAAACGATTAATTTCAAAATTTTACAGCCAAGGTTCATCGGAAAATTCCTCCTCGTCAGGTTGTTCATCCTGCTCCGGCGGAAATTGTTCATCCTGTGGTCATTGATTGATATGATGGCAAAATCACTTCAATCAAAATTGGTCTTGATTTCCGGCGGTTCAAGCGGCATCGGTCTCGCAACCGCTAAAAGGATGGCAAGAGAAGGTGCCTCTTTTTTAATTTTGGCACGAGATGAAGTAAAGTTGACAAATGCCAGAGAATTGATCCTTCGAGAAGCGGTTTCGAATGATCAGTTCGTTGAAACATTATCCGTCGACATGAGAAATTATGAGGAATTAAGAAATAAATTGGTTCCCATACTGGATCGTTTAGGAACGCCGGATTATGCGATGCATTCCGCCGGAGTTGTTTATCCCGCTCTTTTTGAGGATATAACGATCGAGCAGTTTCATTGGATGATGGATACAAATTATTTTGCCGCAGTCAACCTTTTTCAAATTATCATTCCGAGGATGAAAGCCAGAAGGTCGGGACATATTATTGCGATGGGCTCCGCTTCCTCTTTTATTGCCATCTGGGGATATTCGGCTTATAGCGGATCAAAATACGCAATTCGCGGATTGATGGAAACACTTCGTTGTGAATTAAAGCCGTTTAATATCCAAACTTCAATCGTTTTTCCACCGGATACGGATACCCCGCAACTTGCATACGAAAATCAGTTTAAGCCGGCGATAACCAAAGAGGTTAGCGGGACAATTAAACCGCTTTCAGCGGATTTCGTAGCCGATAAAATTTATCGGGGAGTTATGAAAAACCAATACCAAATTATCCCGGACCGAGATACTCAATTAACTTATAAAGCCGCACATATTCTCGGAACCGGAATTTTTAAAGTTTTGGACATGGTTACAGACAAAGCAATTAAAAAATATGGGTTGGAATCAAAAAACATTTATACCGAGGAGAATAAATGAAAAAAAAAGACTTTTTATCGATCGCTGATTTCTCAGAATCCGAATTAATTCATATATTAGACATCGCACAAGCATTGAAAAAGGAATTAAAAGAGGGAGGAAACAAGCCGATTTTAAAAGGAAAAAGTATGGCGTTGGTTTTTCAAAAGCCATCTTTAAGAACCCGAGTCAGTTTCGAAATGGGGATGCATCAATTGGGCGGCTATGCATTTTATCTTTCACCGGATGAGGTCGGCCTCGGGAAACGAGAGGCGGTAAAAGATGTGGCGATGGTTTTAGCGGGATATGTCGACGCAATTATGGCACGGGTATTCCAACACCAACATTTAATTGAATTAGCCGAATTTTCCGGTATTCCGGTTATTAATGGGTTGTCCGATTATAACCATCCTTGCCAGGCAATGGCCGATGCGTTAACCATAATTGAAGAATTCGGCAAATTGAAAGGGATCAATATCGCATTTATCGGCGACGGAAATAACGTGGCCGTTTCATTAATGGATATAGCGACAAAATTAGGAGCAAACTTTTCAATCGCTAATCCCAAGGGATATGATATGCCTGAAGAGGCAATTTCAGCCGCAAAGGAATTCGCTAAACTAAGCGGAAGCAGGCTTGTTTTTTCCAATGATCCATATGAAATTGTGAAAAATGCACAGGTTATCTATACCGACACTTGGATCAGTATGGGGCAGGAATCGGAGGCCGAAGAAAGAAAGAAAGCCTTTATTCCTTATCAAGTCAATCAAAAATTAGTAGATGCCGCGCCTAAAGATGTCATTGTGATGCATTGTTTACCTTCTCACCGCGGACAGGAAATCACCGATGAAGTTCAAGATGGCCCTCATTCCCGTGTTATTCCGCAAGCTCACAATCGTTTGCATGCCCAAAAAGGGATTATGGCTTATTTACTTGCTGATTTATAACATTATTTTCATCGAAAAAAGAGCTGCACTCTTCAGCAAATAAGTGCAGCTCTTTTTTGTTTCCATTTATTCAGAAGATAATTTTTACGATAGACTCAAAAAATTGCAATAAAAGCATTAATATGATGGGGCTGAAATCAAACATTCCGATCGTAGGCATAATTCGCCGAATGGGATCCAAGAATTGATTCATCAATTGATCTAATTTCATTCGAAATTCATTATAAGGGGGTACAAACCAGGAAATTACCACATAGATTAATAACAATATCGACATGATATTTACAAAAGTCGAAACTAAAATTACAAAAAAATTACTCATTTATTTCCTCTTATTTGAAATATTATATCCTGGGGCCTGTCAATGCAGTCCCGATCCGGACAAATGTTGCCCCTTCTTCTATCGCAATCGGATAATCAATGCTGGTTCCCATTGAAAGATGATGCAACGAATAGCCATAATTATCATTCAATTTTTCAAGCATATACCGCAATCGTACAAAATAAGGACGACTCTCTTCGGGATTTTCCGAAATCGGAGGAAGTGCCATCAATCCGTCAACCTTTAGTTGAGAGAGAGTTCGGATGACTTCTAAGTCTTTTAATAATTGATCGGACAGGTTTCCGTTTTCAGAGCTCCAACCGGATTTGCTGTCCTCGTTCCCTATGTTTATTTCCAGAAAAACCGGCATCGTTTTATTAATCATTTTTAAAATTTGATTTAATCGAACAGCGGTTTTCAAACGATCCAGAGAATGGTATTCATCAAAATGTTCCGCGACAATATTAATTTTTCGACTCTGTAAATGACCGATCATGCAAAGACGGATTGCATGTTCCGTTTCTTTAAATGCTTCTATCTTCCCGAGAGTTTCATCTGGATAATTTTCGCCGAAATATCGAATATTTAAATCAATCAGGCATCGAATCACCTCGGCCGATTTTTTCTTTGTCACAGCCATCAGAGAAATTTTCGAAGATTTTCTACCGCTTTTAGCGGCAGCCTGATCAATTTTTTGTTGTATTTCCGACAAGTTGTTTCTAATTTGTTCTTTGTTGATTTCTGTCATCATTCCATCCCGGCCATCGAAATTAATACGCCGAATCGCCCCGTTTTTCCATGATCTCCTCGATGTGAAAACCATTCATCCTTATGACATACCGTACAAATATCCATCCTTTTTATCGTTTTTACACCCGCATCCGATAAAGTTAATTCATTTGCTTCCCACAAGTTGTAACGAACCTCGTCTCCTGCCCGTATTTGAATTTTATCCAAGTCTTTTGGAAATGCTTTAATAAATTGGTCGGAAACATCTTGCTGAACGACAAAATGATCCGGTCCGATTGACGGACCTATTCCCGCTATGATATTTTGCGGATTGCATCCGTAGACTTTGACCATATTTTCCACCACATTTTTTCCGATTTTCTTAACGGTTCCTTTCCAGCCCGCATGATAGATTCCGGCTACACGAAATATCGGATCCATTAAAATAACGGGGACACAATCGCCAAAGCGCATAACCAGTGTGACATCCGGGTTATCGGTCAATAGTGCATCCCCGCGAATAGTTCGGGTTCGAACATCTCTTGATGACTTCACGCAGATCGTTGTGGAACTGTGAACCTGCCATCCGTCATAACGAGTAGATAGATCAAGATTAAAAACTTGAAACATTCGGTTCAAATTTTCAAGGACATTTTCATTGCTGTCGCCGACCGTTGTAGCCATATTGAGAGAATGAAAAGGAACCGGACTGACTCCTCCCAATCGGGTAAAGAAACCGTGCTTAACTCCCAATTTTGCGAATTCTTCAAACTGATAGTATCGTAATCCGTTTGATTCCTTAACCAAGGTCATGCTTCATCCTCTTTTAATTTTTTATCCAAATAAGGAAATAAAAACCACGCTGTATTGAACCCAAACATCGCGCCGGTGATTACACGCAAAATAGGCGTACTTTCTCTGGCGGGGAAAACAGCGGGGTTGATCGCAGCAAACAATTGTGAAAAGCCGTCTAATCCGATCGGAACCAATCCGATAATAATCCACAGGATCCAATGCAATCTGGGAATACGATAGTTTGAAATCAAAAAAATAAAGCAGAAAAGAACAATGGCAAGATAAATGGCAATATCCCGTTGGCATAGAGCAACCTTATAGCCCATCTGCGGATTCCCGACAAAAGATTTCAAATCAAAAAAATCCATTTTCGCATTTTGGGTTGCTTCTTCAAAAGTGATGATATCGTGATCCATATTCGCCGATGCAAGCGGATAAAATGCCTGCTCCCCGAACAGAAAAAAAGATCGGTAAGGAAGTTGATGACAAAAAAAACCAAAAAACTTATATATCAACTTTCCCGGAAGGATCAAATCATAATGCATTAATACCGGTGCCAGAAACGCCAAACCGGTATAAAGAGAAAAAGCGAAAGCAAAGATCAAGATATAGAAGCGTTTAAAAAGCAAGGATAACTTATCTGTTCCCATTGTTTTTTCGAAAAATCAATAAGAAAGTTCGGGAGTTTATATCCATCAGTTTTTGACCTCAATTAAAGTCCCCACGTCTCCGGATACGGTAATATCGCCGGGATCCAAACCGACTTCCGGTTTTACCCAACGCCAGATCCATTTCGCATCGTCCGGTTTTGCATTGACACACCCGTGCGATCGCGGAGTTCCAAACGCGTTATGCCAAAAAACACCATGGATTGAAGCGCCGCCGGTAGCAAATATGACATTCCAAGGTACTCCGGGAGTATCCCAACCGGAACCGGTCAAACTGCCGGACATATGCAACGAAATCGATTTTCTCCACGGATGATGATTCCCGGTAGGTGTGGCATATCTATCCGTAAGCACCCCTTCATTTGTATACATAGCTCCTGAGGAAATACGGCAGAAATAAACTTCCACATCGTTCTCATAGCACGTTAGTGTCTGATAAGTCAGGTTCACATAAATTCGTTTATTTTCTACTTCGGGATGAATCGGTGCCACTTCTTCATCCGTGATTTTTCGAATTGCCCGAGCATCCGCATAGACAATGTCGCCATAAGTCCCGTAAAGCTCATTTGCCCGATAAAGAATAGTCCCATCCGAAGCAGTTTTGATTTCGTCAATCCAAAATATTTGATCGTAATAAAGCTTGGGATTGTGATCTTTTATAGAAATATACCATGGGGAAACCGGATCTTTTCCGAATATCAAATTGACATAAGGGACTGTAACCACTCCCCAAAATCCTTTCCCGATACTTGAATCGGGTAAAGCGGTTTCCGGAACATTTGGCTCATTTTTTACCAATTGCACACCCGGAGAATAAACATACCCATAGGGAGTTTCAAACCAAGTGGCATTATATGTTCCTGCCGGTGCTTCTCCCACAACTTCCCGGTATATCGGGAAAAGGAAATCTTCATATACGCTTTTATTGATTTCGGCATCCGCTTCCGGCTTGACTCGAAAATTCATAATCCCGCTCAAACAATTTCGTCCGATAAATTCGGACTGAGGAAAAGTATCCAATTGAGCTGCAAAATCAAAATACGAGTGAACGTTTTTCGGAATCAATAAAGCTCCGCCCGAAATTGTCGCAATCTTTAAAAAATCTCGACGATTTATTTTATTCTCTCGCATAACTTTACTCATCACGCCTCGCTCGCTCTCGATCTGCATCTCGTTTTGCAATCGCTTCTCGTTTATCGTATAGTTTTTTCCCTTTGGCGATTCCTATTTCCACTTTTGCCAACCCGTGCGAAAGATACACTTTTGTCGGAATAATCGTCATCCCTTTCAACCGGATGCTGTTCCAAATATTTCGGATTTCACGTTTATTAAGTAACAATTTTCTCGGTCTCAGCGGATCGTGATTGTAACGATTAGCGGGGTCGTAAGGTGCGATATGAGCATTCATTAACCAAGCTTCTTTCCCGTCATTGATTTGAACATACGCATCGGCTAAGCTGATTTGACCTGCACGAACCGATTTTATTTCGGTGCCTTTTAAAACAATACCGGCTTCGAAAGTTTCCAATATAAAATATTCGAATTTTGCTTTTCGATTTGTCGCAACGATTTTTTCACCCATGGGTTTTATTTTAGCATAAAGGATTTTCACAATCATAGAAATACCCTCGGATGTGTAAATTTCGCAATCACAAGATCAACACTCCCTCAAATGGATAGTTCTTTCATTTGATAAGTAAGTTTTGGACCCGGAAAATAATTTATAATATTTCAAAATGATTTGACTTCTTGATGAAGGATAGGATAGGTTCCGTGCGACAATTAAAATACTCTTTTGATACCGTTTTTCGAACTTCTTTATTATTTCTCATTTTTTTGTTCCTCACCGGTTGCAACACTCCGAATTCCTCGTCATTACAGAACAGTTCCTCATCGCAAACGCCCCAACCGGATCAGACCCAAATTTTTGCAAATGTCTTAGCGACCGCAAATGCTTCTATTCAACAAACAATCTTGCCTGAGAATACGGAGATAACGACGCAAGTTGCTGAGCTGTCCGAAACGAATATTCAAGATACCGGATTGCCGGCTCCGACGTCGGATCCCAACCGAACCCCTCCCGCATTACCGGCGAACTTTACAACCGATTTATTAAATAAACTGGATACACCCCATACATATATAGCGGACACCTGCGAGTTTTTAAAGAACCGGTGGTCGGCAGGGAAGGCCGAACCCGGAACCGTCGTAATGGTCGTAATGTATCACTCAATCGTTCAGGGAGACGAATCTTCAGTTACTCTGGATAATCAGATTTCGTCTGAAAAAAATAAACAAATCGCGGCCGATCTGTATAATCAGGGATTTACCGCTATTGATACGACTCAATTTATCAACTTTATGAAATACAACGATTACATCCCGCCTCGTTCCGTTCTATTAATTGTGGATGATCGACATCATGGCTCATATTTTGCCGATCATTTCCTTCCTTTTTACCAGCAATACGGTTGGAAAGTCATTAATGGATGGATCAGTTCCGACGATACCACGCAAGAGCTGTGGGACGAAAATGCACAAGTGGAAGCGGAAGGGTATGTGGATCACCAAGCACACGGCGTTGTGCATAACGAAAACATGACGGATGCATCATCGGATGATTTTATTTACAATGAACTGAAAGGTTCCATCGATCGAATTCAACAACATTTCGGTAAAATTCCGAAAGCCATTATCTGGCCCGGTGGAAATTTTGGTTTTCGGCCTATTGAAATCGCAAAGGAACTCGGATATGAAGTCGGTTTTACAGTCAGTCCACGGGGTCCTGTTATGTACAATTGGGTCCCGCTGTGTGATGAAACAGACCCCGCTCGACCTTCCTACCTGGCGGATGGATTGCAAGATCCTCTTTTTGTGATTCCCAGATATTGGGATACGGATGTCAGTCAGCATATTGATACCGTTCGTCAAATCGGAAAGGCCGCGAAAGAACAAATCCTGGCGAATCGAGAAACGGAATTAGAATATTATGATATTGTATGCAAACCGAAATTAGGAGAATTAGGAGTGCAACCATGAGAAATTTTGATTCGAATTGTATTTTTTGCAAAATCGCAAAAGGAGAAATTTCCTCGGAAATTGTTTATCAGGATGAATTTGTCACAGCCTTCAAAGATCTCTCGCCGGTGGCACCTGTCCATATTTTGATGGTTCCGAACGGTCATTATTTGGACTTGAATGACTGTGCGGAATCCGATAAAGAGTTGCTGGGTTATATTTTGCTTGTCGGGGCAAAAATTGCTAAGCAATTGGGGATCGATCAAAGTGGTTATCGCATCATAGTCAATGACGGACCGGATGCCGGTCAAACTGTTTTTCATTTACATTTTCATTTGTTAGGCGGTCGTCCTTTGGCATTTAAAAATCAATAATCTTGTGATTTGATCAATAAATGAAGATTTTTTACGGTACATCTTTACTCTTTTTTTTATTCTTCTTCTTATTAATTCTTCCTTCGGGATGTATGCCGGAAGCACCCACCAGTGAAATCACTCCGCTGGATTTGAACGGTCCCATCGCCAGTTTATCCGCAGTCGTCGCTATGAACCTCTCGGAAACACCCGAACCCACTCTGATTCCGACTTCAACCCCCAAACCAAAAATGAATTCTTCTCTGGCGCTTCCCACTCATCCGGTATTTCAATTGGATGCCATTCCGACCTTACGTCTTGAATCGGTTGAATACGAAATTATGGAAGGAGATACGATTTCCAAAATCGCCACGACTTTCCAAGTCTCTAAAAAATCGCTTATCGAAGCCAACAATCTGATCAATCCGGATATTATTTCCGTCGGACAAAAAATCACAATTCCTCCGCAAACGCAAGATATTCGAGATAAAGGGTTTCTTATTTTACCGGATGCCGAATTAGTATACGGACCTCCTTCGGTTTCTTTTCAACCAGAAGATTTCCTTTCTGATCATCCGAAAAGTTACCTGAGTACCTACCTTGAACCGACACCCACTCCTTTGCCGAAAACACAAAAAGATTCTTCAAAAGAATCACCGATCCGATTTACGCCCAGGACGGGCATGGAAATTTTATTTCAGGTATCCGCGGAAAATTCGATCAATCCGAAAGTGCTGCTTGCATTAATGGAATTCCAATCGGCTTCGATTTCCAATTCCAAACCCAACGATCATCAGAAAAAAAGCGTCATTGCATATCTCGGGAAAAGCTACGAGAGCCTTTCAAGACAATTAAATTGGGCAGCTGATACATTAAATTACGGGTACTATCAATGGAAAAATAAACGGATCAATCAATGGATCTTGGATGACGACACCGTTGTTGCCGTAAACAACAATATAAATGCCGGAACCGCAGCCATTCAGTATCTGTTCAGTCAAATATACGGAAAGGATGATTGGGTCTATGCAGTTTCGGAGTTCGGTTTTGCGATGACTTATCGAAATCTATTCGGCATCGATTCGCAAAATTACTCATGGGAGAATACTCCGGAATCATTTCCGGATCTGCAATTACCTTTTTCAGCCGGAGAAATATGGTCTTTCACCAGCGGTCCCCATTATGGCTGGTCTTCCGGTACTCCTTGGTCAGCACTTGATTTCGCTCCGCCGGATGCGATCGCATGCAGTCAAAGTAATCTTTGGGTAACCGCTTCGGCACCCGGAAAAATTGTTTATTCAAAAGGCGGTTTGGTCATCGAAGATTTAGACGAAGATTCAAATATGCAAACCGGTTGGTCGATCCTGTATCTGCATATTGAGGAACGAGATCGAATCGAAGCCGGCCGAACAGTAGAATCGGGGGACAAAATCGGTCATGCTTCCTGCGAAGGAGGTATAGCCGACGGATCTCATGTTCATATTGCGAGAAGGTATAATGGGGAATGGGTCCCGATTGATGCAAAACATCCTTTGATCCTAAGCGGTTGGGAAGCTTTTTCAACCGGTTCAATATATGACGGTTATCTGGTAAAAGATGACAAAATTGTTGAAGCCTGGTATTACAAAACCGAAGAGAGCGAAATATCCTACTAGTCTTTTAATAATGATCATAATGATCATTTTAGTTGGGTTCCCTTCGTTCGCCTGTACACGTTCGGTCAGTAAACCCGCTGAATTGACAGAAGCGGCAATTCGTTTTGAAATCACAAAAATAGGTATGGAGACTTCTGTTCCGAAAAATCTACCCTTGGCGGAAGTTCAAAAAACCTACCAACCGATTCCTTATCGGAGTTCAACCCCCGTTCCGACAATGCCGTCTTATCCGATACCGACCGAGACAGCCATTAAAGCCGACAACAATGCGAAACAGGTAGCGACAGAAAAAAGTCATATAACACCCTTCCGCTCGATATCTACTTTGATGCCCACTCCGAGGAATACGATACCGATCGAACCGATAAATGCCGATGTCACTTTTACTCCCGTCCCATCCGTAAAAGCCTATGTCCCCGTCGAAATTCAACCGTTAATTCCGACTTTGGAAATCACAATAATTCCTACCGAAGTTGTATTGCCGGATCTCGAGTCGATCAATACGGAGAAACTGTTATATGTCACTCAAAATGGAGATACGCTGCAAAATATCGCCAATCGTTTTGGGGTAACGTCGGACCAGATTTCGAGTACTCAACCGATTTCGGCAAATGGTTTTTTAAATCCGAACATCAACCTCTTTATTAACGCTCCGAAAGACCGTGTCTATGAATCCGCAGTAAAAATTCTGCCGGATGAATATATCGTCTTTTCGAAGACAGCTACCGATTATGATCTCCAAAATGAGATAAACCAAGCGGGAGGTTATTTGTCTTATTATTCCGAAGAGACTTCAGATGGATTAATGAGCGGAAGTGAAATTATATATAAAGTTTGCAGAGATTATTCAATCAATCCGATTGTCATAATTGCTTTGCTTGAATATAAGAGTCATTGGGTATACGGATTTCCGCGCACGCCCGCCGAAAAAGATTATCCGATGGGGTGGATTGAATCGACAAACAAAGGGCTTTATAAACAGGTCTCGTGGGCGGCAACCGCGCTTTCGGAGGGATATTACGGTTGGCGATACGGAAAAATCAGCCAAATTCCTTTTTATAAATATCCCAAACCTCCCTATCCGATTTATTTTGAACCCACATTAAATGCCGGTTCCGTTGCGATTCAATACTTATTTTCTCAGCTTTATGTTTGGGATACGGTCGATGCAGCCATCTATAGCGAGGAGGGCTTTTTCTCGACTTTTACTTCGATGTTTGGAAACGTATGGGAGAATTATTCGCCTGATCCAAATGGATTGAATGCCAATTTACGTCAAATCGAATTAACATTACCATTTTCTAAAACAGAAAAGTGGGCAATGACCGGAGGTCCGCATGCCGCTTGGACTACCGGTTCACCTTATGGAGCATTGGATTTTGCACCTCCTTCTCAATACCATGGTTGTATCTCTTCCGATCGATGGGTACTTGCCGCTGCTCCCGGAATCGTCGTTCGCACCGGCAAAGGAATTGTAATTGTCGATATGGATGGGGACGGATTAGAGGAAACCGGATGGTCTCTGATGTATTTGCATATTGCGACAAATGAAAAAGTACCGGTTGGTACGGTGCTTGAACGAGGATCACGAATCGGTCATCCTTCCTGTGAAGGCGGATCAGCCACCGGAACCCACGTCCATTTAGCAAGGAAATACAACGGAGAATGGATTAATGCTACGGGACCTTTGCCTTTTGTTCTGTCGAACTGGACAGCTTACGAAGGATCCGAAGAATATCTCGGCGGAATGACTCGCGGAAACGAAATTGTTCAAGCGAGTACGGTAGGATCAAGCGAATCGATTATTCGATATTGATATTTTCTGAAAAAACGAATCTCTTTCCCTTATATGTTAAAATGCGGTACATGAAAGTTTTATTTTTTAGAAACAAAGTGATTTCTTTTTCACTATTGTTTGTTGCAGCTGTCGTTTTCTTAACCGCTTGCGGCACAAATAAGAGTGCTACCGAACAAAGTCAGACAACTTTGACATTTCCTTTGCAACTCAGTCCGACACCGACCGAATTATCATCGGTATCGGAAACATTGTCAGGGGCTTCCAAATATTATGAAAAACGACCAAATTATATGCCAGGAGAGCCGGTTGATTATATCGTTCAACCGGGGGATACGGTTTCGGCATTGGCCTCTCGTTTTAATACAACTCAATCGGAAATTTTGAAAGCAAATCCGATTATACCGGCTGTCACGACCACTTTACCACCCGGTATGCCGATGAAAATTCCTATCTATTACCGGAGTCAATGGGGAAGTCCGTTCCGAATTCTTCCGGATTCCCTTTTTGCAAATGGTCCGGCTCAAATCGGTTTTTCTGCCAGAAGTTTCGTTGACCGGCAGCCCGGATGGTTTAAATATTTTACGGCTTATACCGGTGAACAAAACCGACGCGGCGGAGAGATTGTTGATTATATAGCGACGACTTACAGTATCAGTCCGCGTTTATTATTAGCGCTGTTGGAATACCAGACCGGCGCTCTCACTCAAAAGCATCGACCGGAAGGCATCAATACTAACAGCGTTTTTGGTTTCACCGATGTAAATTCAAAACAGTTAACCGCTCAACTGAACAAACTTTCAAATTATTTAAATAATTATTACTATGAATATCGAGAAGGCAGAGAGCTTGAGTATCAATTATTGGACGGATCTTTATATCGCATTGATCCATGGCAAAATGCAACAACGGCAGCTCTCCAGCATTATTTTGCCATGATTGATCCTCCGAATGAATTTTTCTATGCAATCGGTCCGAATGGATTTCAAGCCACATATATCGCTCTTTTCGGAGAAATAGAGGATCATCCGGATTATATTCCCGGTAGTTTGACTCAACCGAAGTTTACACTGCCATTCAAAGAGGGTGACAGCTGGGCTTTTACCGGTGGTCCTCATCCCGGATGGGGTGACGGAGCTCCCAATTCCGCTATCGATTTTGCCCCTCCTTCTTCCGCAAGCGGATGCGTTCCGAGCGATGAATGGGTCCGCGTTCCGGCGGGTGGCACTATCGTACGAACCGATACGGGTGTAGCGGTGCTTGATTTGGATGACGATAAAGATGAACGGACCGGCTGGAATATTTTCTTCCTTCACTTGCTCACTTCTTCCATCCCACCGGTGGGAACGAGGCTCAATACGGGAGATGCGATCGGTCATCCGTCTTGTGACGGCGGAACTTCAACCGGAACCCATTTTCATATTGCACGGAAATTTAATGGTGAGTGGATTTCAGCGGGAGGAATTATTCCGTTTGAGTTTGATGATTGGAAAGTAGAAAACGGGACCAGTGCTTATTCGGGGAAATTAAAACGATATTCCAGCACGGTTATTGCCTGCGAATGTGCGGATTATACCAGCATCATTCATAACGGTCCGCCATTGGTTCCGACTCCGACCTCTACTGTCAAGCCAAAATAAGACAAAAATTGATTTACAGACTCACTCGTGACAATGGCCACGTCGGAAAAACATCCATCGCTAAATCATCGAATTTATTTGCAATAAACCGCTGATAGCCTGCGGCTCCGACCATGGCGGCGTTATCGGTACAAAGAGATAATTTGGGAATAAATAATGGAAAATCGGATTGATTTTCAAACAACTCCCGCAGCGCTTTATTTGCCGACACACCCCCGGCTATAATGATACAGCGAGCGTTATATAACCTGGCGGCGTCCATTGTTTTTTCATATAAGATTCCGGTAACCGCGGATTGGAAACCGGCAGCCAGATCCGAAACCGGCAGCTCTTCCATACCCTCAGTTTGCAGTTCTCTGACTTTTCTGAGTACCGCTGTCTTAACTCCGCTGAAAGAGAAATCCCATGTTCCTTCGAGTTTTGATTTCGGAAAACGAAATCGATTCGGATCACCGAAAACCGCCGCTTTTTGTATGGAAGGTCCTCCCGGATATTCCAATCCGATCAGGCGGGCTACTTTATCGAAAGCCTCTCCTGCAGCATCATCCAAGGTACCGCCCAGCCGTTCATAATGCAAATGAGATTGAATTAATATAATTTCCGAATGTCCGCCGGAGACGAGAAGAGCAACAGCCGGAAAATCGGGCTGTGTCAGCGGGGGTTTATCTTCCGAACCATATAACCAGGCCGAATAGATATGGCCTTCCAAATGATTCACACCGATCAGGGGTAATCCGGTCGCTAAAGAAAGTCCTTTTGCGGCATTCATACCGACAACCAACGATCCGGCCAAACCGGGTCCGCGGGTCACAGCAATCGCATCGAGATCATCATAAGACATGTGCGCCTTTTGCATCGCCTCTTCAATGACAGGAGATATCGAAAGAACATGTTGGCGAGAAGCCACTTCAGGAAAAACTCCACCATATTTTTTATGGATATCGATCTGAGACGCAACAATATTTGAAATAATTCGGCAGCCGTCTTCAACCACCGCCGCAGAGGTTTCATCGCAAGAAGTTTCGATTCCCAAAATTCTGATTTGTTCGTTATTTGTCATGGCCTTCCTCTGCATTTTTATCACTATATGGTGCAACATCCAAGACAAATTCATAAGGATACGGAGCAATAATGTTTGCTTTTCCGTTGTGATCGATAAATACAGTGTCCTCAATCCGAATCCCAAACGGTTCCTTCGCTTCGGGATAATAGAGCCCCGGTTCTACCGTAAAAACGGTACCGATCTCCGCACGGTCGGAATCGGGAGCGGAAAATCCGCTGAACGGTCTTTCATGAATATTTAATCCCAAGCCGTGACTGATGGAATGCACGTAGCCTTCCAAAGTATGAGGACTATTCAATACGGTTTTATGACCCATTTTTTCAAACATTTCACAAGTTTGTTTTTGTAATTCTTTGAGTGGTTTGCCGACTTCTATGGAATTAATAATCGCATCGTGAACAACTTTTACCTGTTTATAAGCATTAAGCAAATTATCGGAGGCTTTGCCGATACACCATGTTCTGGTAAAGTCATAAAAATATCCTCCACCCATTTCGCACGGAAAGAAGTCAAAAACAATGGTCTTCCCTGTTTCAATTGTTTGGTTGTCATCTCCCGAATTATGCGGAACAGCCGAATCTTTTCCCACCGAAAAAATTGTTCCTTCCGGATTTTCTCCGCCGAGTTCGCTCAACCACAGATTAATTTTTCGTTTAATATCCCCGATTGTCACTTCCTCGCCGTCTTTGCCGACAAGCAGATTTCCTTTGATCCGGCAATCATCCTTAATAAAATTTTCCACACGTCTGACAACTTCGGTTACCGTCAAACCCATCTTACGGATTGCTTCAATTTCCTCAAGATCTTTTGTGAATCGCGCCTGATTAATAACATCAATTCCTTCGGAACCGAGAATTTCAAATTCCGGAATCAACTCTCGGAATGCTTGTACCATAGCATATTGTGTCCCGAATTCCGTTTTTCCGCAGAAGGCAATTTTCCCGTTGCGAAGTCCAACCCGATTAAGAATATCGCGCAATTCCAATGCATCCGCTTTTGCCTGATCGCCATCCCACTCTCGTAAATATGTTTCAGTAGGAAATTCATCAAAACAAATCTTCTTCATGCCGGTTTTCGCGGCATTATCTCTTTCCATCGGGCGATAAAATAAGACCGGTTCCCGGTCTTTTAATAACACAATAATCGCTTTGGTAAAAAATTCGCCTTTTGCTAAATAAGTCATCGGTGGGTTATGTTCACTGCCGCCTGAAACGATAATTGCATCAACATCTTTTTGTTTCATTAAATTTTGAATATCTTTTTTCATTTTTTATTCCCGAACGAAGATTTCTTTATTCATCTTTTTTCATATCATCAAAGCCTGATCGATATTGAACCGTATCCCGAGTCCGCAGAAGAATTTCAATTAAGATAAATCCTCCGACACACAAAAAAATAATTGTCGAATTCAGCACTCGTCCGATTTGGAACCACAATAAAATATCACAAAGCAATCCGGTGACTAAGGATTCACGAACCACAGTCTTAGTGATGATTTTCCGGATTGTGAAAAAATATTTATTCAGGGCTGCATAGATGGGCATCATAATTCCGGTAATAAAAATAATCATCAGAAAAAAGAACAACCATCTCTCCTTCAGGTAAGGAAGAGTATTCATTACCAACCAATAAAGACCATATCCACTTGGTAAAGAAAAAAACAGCCCGAGAAAAATATATGTTCGAAGTTTGTCCAAACGGACTCCTTATTTGCCTATCCGATCGAATACTATTATAATCGCATTGAGTTTCGTCAAAGACCAGCCGTATATTTCGAAAACACATATAAAATAAAAGAATCGAACATATTTATAATATTTCTTAAAAAACGATAAATGATGGAGAAAAATGCTTTTTACAGTTGACATCGGGAATACGAATATCACATTGGGTATGTTTCGTGGGGAAGATTTAATCATGCGTTGGCGTATGGCGACAAATCGGAATTCCATGCCGGATGAATTTGGGATGCAATTTTGGTTTCTTTTTGAACATAATGGCATTAATCCGGAGAACATCGAAGGAATTTGTATTTCCTCGGTTGTTCCGCAGATAACTTCGAAGGTGGAAGATGCTTGTGATTATTATTTTAAACGTCCGATTCTCGAGGTGAATTACAAATTAAAATTGGGTATGAAAATCGACATTGATCATCCAGCTGAGCTGGGGAATGATCGAATCGCGGATTCAGTCGCCGTAAAAGCCCTTTACGGAACTCCGTCTTGCCTGATTGATTTCGGAACGGCTACCACATTTAATATTCTCAATCGGGAAGGGAATTATGTAGGCGGTGCTATTTCAGCCGGTATACAAACCAGCGCCGATGCTCTGTTTCTTAAAACCGCACAGCTTCCGAATGTTAATATTCAAAAGCCTCCCTGCGTAATCGGCAAAAATACGGTAAACAGCATGCAATCCGGTCTTTTTTACGGTTATATTTCGATGGTTGAGGGAATGGTTGAACGATGCAAGCAAGAGTTGGGAGATGAGGATATGCAAGTGATTGCGACGGGGGGATATGCAAAGATTCTTTCTCAGGAAACAAGTTGTATCGATAAAGTGGATTCCTGGCTTACGATGACCGGCTTACGTTTAATTTGGGAGATGAACCAATGAATCCTTTAAAAGATAAAAAAATATTGTTAGGGATAACGGGATCGATCGCCGCATATAAAGCTGCGGAAATTGCTTCTTCTCTGACGAAATCCGGTGCCATTGTCAATGCTGTTCTGACGCCGGGCGGTGAAAAATTTATCACTCCGCTGACACTCCATTCGGTCACCGGGAGACATGCCTCGGTTGATAAAGATTTATGGGAAGGAGAACAGCACGTTACCCATATCGAACTGGGACATAATTCCGACTTGATTGTAATCGCACCCGCTTCGGCGGATTTTATCGCAAAAATAACTCACGGATTTGGGGATTCGTTGCTCGCACTGGCTGTTTTAGCCGGACATTGCCCGGTATTGGTTGCTCCCGCGATGGATGGAGATATGTATCTGAATCAAGCGACGCAAGAGAATATCGCTCAGCTGATGAAGCGTGATTTTCAAATCATCGGGCCCGCTTCCGGTCATCTGGCTTCCGGATTAGTAGGCGTCGGTCGCATGTCGGATCCGCAAGAAATTTTGGGCGCGATACGTTACACACTTTCTCGCGGAGGGATTTTAAAAAATAAAAAGATATTGGTCACCGCCGGAGGAACACAGGAGGCAATTGATCCGGTTCGTATCATTTCGAATCGATCTTCCGGAAAACAGGGATATGCGATCGCCCAGGCGGCATTGGATTTGGGAGCAGACGTAACACTTATTACGACGGTCACAACGCTTCCAATCCCCTATGGTTGCAAAGTCGTTTATGTAAAATCGGCAAAGGAAATGCAAAATGCGATTTTTGAGAATCTAACGGATATAAATGCTCTGATTATGTGTGCGGCAGTAGCTGATTTTCGCCCCGAAGTATCCGAAAAAGAAAAAATTAAGAAAGACGGATCAGAGTTGTTACTTCGATTGGAGCCTACGGAAGATATTCTGCTGGAAGTTGCGAAAAAGCGTTATGATTACACGAAATTAAATGCCGTTATCGGATTTGCCGCCGAAAGCGAAAACCTGATTAAAAATGCCGAAAATAAATTAAACAAGAAGAAACTGGATATGATCGTTGCCAATGACATTTCCGGGAAAGAAAGCGGATTTGAAAGCGATAAAAATCAAGCCTGTTTCTTGTTCCCGGACGGATCAAAAAGAGATTTGCCCTTAATGGGTAAAGACCAACTCGCCGAGCTTATCATGGAGGAAATAACCAAAATCATAATAAAACAATGACAAGAAAGGTTATATCCTTTGGAACTTTGACTCCATTAATTTCGTTTTCGGGTAAAAGAAGTTATAGAAATATTATGGAGTAAAAATGAAAAGAAAATCCATCTTGTTAAGCTTGATAGTAATCATTCTGATCTGCGGATGCAGCAACAGAAAATCTCCGGATTCCTCTTCCCAAAGTGATCGCTCCATTTCTCAATCAAATAATCCCTACTTAGCTGATTATCAAGGAGAATCTTCGAATTACAATGAAGCCGCATATGCGCCTAAAATGGCTTCTCTTGAAAGTCAATCAAATTCGGAAGTGACTCGACTGATCGTAAAAACAGCGGATATGACGATTGAAGTCCAAGATACCAATCAGGCGTTGGAAAAAATCAGCAACATCGCCACACAATTTGGCGGATTTGTCGTGCAATCGAATACTTGGAAAGAATCAGAATATGAAGAACAATCCCTTCTTTATGGCGAAATTACAATCCGCGTAAAAGCTGAAAACTTCGACGAAACTATTCGAATGATTGAAAATTTGACACCAAATTCCGAAAAAAATGTGTTGAGCAAGGTTATTTCGGGAAATGATATTACCAGCGATTATATTGATACAAAATCAAGGCTGACCAGTCTTGAAAACACCAGAACAAAATTAAATGAGATCATGGCAACTGCCACCACCGCCGAAGAAACATTAGCGGTTTATAAAGAAATAGCAGATATAGAATCTCAAATTGAAGTTCTGAAAGGACAAATTAAATACATGGAAGAGAGTGCTGCTCTTTCTTCCGTCACTGTAAAAATTCATCCGATTCAACCCGAAAAAACAATCGAAGTCAAAGAATGGTCAATTTCCGAAATTTTAAAGGGCGCTGTCCAAGATCTAATTGATTCGGCACAAGATTTTGGAGAATGGCTAATTTACTTTGTTATTTCTGTCCTACCATTTTTAATCATCATATTTGTTCCGATCTATTTTATCGTTCGAGCTTGCTCGAGAAGGAGAGAGAGGAATAAACAGAAAAAAGCAGACAGCAAAAAAACGACCGATCAAAAAGATAATCAACCGTAAGATCAATACAAATCCGCTCATTTTTTGAAGATCCCGAAGGAAAATTTTGGGATCTTTTGTTTGTTGATCCCGGTGATAAAATCATTGGTAAAATGGCTGCACGAATTTCCGAAAAAGAAAAAGAACAGTTAAGGCATGCGGGTGAAATTGTTTATGAAAACATCACACCCGAAAAAGACCCGGTATATACGCCGATACCTTCCTTCGTTTCGGATAAAGTAATCTCCTTGCTTTCGGCGAGAGGCATTCGATTTTTATATCAACATCAATTGTTGGCATTAGAAGCTGAATTTAACAAGAATAATGTAATCCTTTCGACAGGAACCGCCAGCGGAAAAAGTCTTTGTTATCAAATTCCGATCATGGAATATCTATTAAGGGATCCCGATTCTACGATGTTATTAATCTTTCCGACGAAAGCCTTGACGCAGGATCAACGGAAGAACTTGGCATCTTTGATTCCGGAAAAAATACAGGAAATTGCCATTTATGACGGTGATACGCCGCCATACCAGAGAGCCGCAATTCGTAGAAATGCGCGTGTTATTCTCACCAATCCGGACATGTTACATAACGGAATGCTTCCTTTTCATCCTTCGTGGGCACGTTTTTTTGAAAATCTGAAGCTGGTTGTTTTGGATGAAGCACATATCTATCGCGGGGTTTTCGGCGCTCACACGGCGAATGTCATTCGAAGGTTAATCAGAGTTCACAAACATTATAATCAGTCTTCTTTATCTCCTCAGTTTATCCTCTGTTCGGCAACTTTATCAAACGCCAAACAGTTGGCAGAGAAATTGGTCGGCTCCGAAGTGACAGAATTCTCTCAAGATACTTCCGGAAACGGAGTTCGGGAAATGTTTTTTTTAAATCCTCCGATCGTCGATGAAGCGCTTCATCTTCGAGCCGGTTCTATCTATACCGCGGCAAAAGTCGCGGAAATAATGGAACAGAAAAATCGCCAAGTCTTATTGTTCTGTCAATCCCGCCAATCGGTCGAATCTACTGTACGAAGATTAAGGGATATCGGTATCAATGCCGATGGATATCGTTCAGGCTATTTATCGAAAGAACGGCGAAAAATCGAGAACGGATTGAAAGAAGGCTCAAATCGTTGTGTGGTCGCCACCAATGCTTTGGAGCTGGGGATGGATATCGGCGGTATGGACAGTATTCTCTCGATTGGGTATCCCGGATCGATTGCTTCATATTATCAGCGGATGGGAAGAGCCGGCAGAAACCATCAACCCTCCGATTTCATCATGATTGCATCTCAAAATCCGATCGACCAATATCTGATGAAGCATCCGGACTATATTACCGAACAAAAAGCGGAACCGGCATTAATTGATCCGGACAATCTTTTGATTTTATACCAACATCTTCAATGTGCGTTATCTGAAGTTCCTTTTTCTTTTTCCGAATCCTACGGCGGTCTGACGATTGACGAAACTCAGGAATTGTTAGAGAGTTTTTGTTCGATGGGAATCGCCCGAAAAAGTTCCGGACATTTTTATTGGCTTGAATCATCTTCTCCCCAACATACGATTTCTTTGAGAAACAGCGGGTTAGATCGAATTTCGATTGTCTCACAGGATTTCAATGGGAAAAAAGTTCCGGTCGGTGATATCGATCGTCCTTCAGCATATTGGATGGTTCATGAAGGAGCTATTTATTTCCATAACGGAGAAAGTTATCGCATCGATGAGTTGAACTTAGATGAAAATACAGCATTTGCCCGTCCGATCCCGGCTGAGTATACGACCGAAGCGGATAAAAAAACAACCATTTTGACAAAGAATGTTCTTATGAAAAACTCTGTACAAAATGCGGATTTATCGGCTGCGGAAGTCACGGTCACTACGCAAGTGATTGGTTATAAAAAAAGAGATATCGAGACAAATCAGATTTTGGGAAGTTATCCTTTAGATTTACCGCAAGAAAAATTAGAGACCAAGGCATTTATTCTGAATTTGAGCGATCAGTTTCGCGAAGAACTTCGAATCAACAGCCATTGGACAAATGATCCCAATCAATATGGGCCGAATTGGTTTAAAATTCGCAAAACGATCCTCGAACGAGACCATTTTCAATGTCAGCTTTGTTCTGTTTCCGGAACCGAACAAACCCTCCATGTTCATCATATCATTCCGTTTCGGAACTTTACGAATCCGGTTGATGCCAATCAACCGGAAAATCTGACGACCCTTTGTCATACATGTCATGATCGAGTCGAAGCGGCCGTGAAAATGCGCAGCGGATTAACCGGCTTTGCTTCGGCTTTCCGCCAGATTTCAGCTCTCTTCCTCGAATGCGACGCCAACGATCTCAATGTGATCAGTGATCCTGCTTGCGCCGAATATGATGGGAAAGCGACAATTTATCTTTACGAGACAATCCCGGGAGGGATAGGCCTTTCACAAAATATATTTTATAACTTTATCAAAATTGTAAGCGCGGTGAAAGATTTAATCGAGACCTGTGATTGTGAAGACGGTTGCCCGGGATGTGTCGGTCCTGCAGGAGAAATCGGCATCGGCGGAAAAGAAGAAGCTGTTGCAATCGCATCCGGTTTGCTTTTGCTCTGACCTGTTTGTTACAATTAATGTATGGGTGATATTCTTTCTCAATTGAGGCAGTTGGGTGTAACACTTGGAATGCCGGAAAACCAAGATTTTGTTAATGGGAGGCATTCAAGCACACTTGATGCGCTAAAAATTACCTTTCCGAACGGTATCGTCGGTGAAAATGAATTTGGCTCATATTTTATCAACCGTAAAATTTATCCGATGCCAATGATGCACGGATGCGTCGAATTGAATGATCCGCTCATTTTAACCGACAATTTATTATCAATTTTGGGAATCGATTCGATTGATAAAAAAAGAGTTTTAGCAATGGATACCGAAACAAGCGGTTTATCGGTAGCTTCTTCCGCATTTGTTTTCATGATCGGAATGGGCTATTTTTTTGAAGACAGTTATATCATTGACCAGCTGATTTTACCCGATTTAGGTGAAGAAAAAGCCTTTTTAGCTCAAATTGAGAATACCTTTGCTCGTTTTGACACTATTTTGACTTACAATGGCAGATCTTTTGATATTCCTATGATTAGCAGTCGCGAAAACTTCCATTACTTCCCGAATTCTTGTAAAGATGTGAGGCATATTGACTTTTTGCCGCTTGTACGAAAATATTGGGGAAAGTCTCTTGAAAATTGCCGACTTTCGACTTTGGAACGAGATGTACTGCAAGTCACTCGCGGGATAGAAGAAGTTCCGGGATATTTAGCTCCCGAGTATTATCGGGAATTCCTTTCTTCGGGTGACGCCGAAAAAATAAAAGGAGTCGCATACCATAATCAGATCGATGTCTTGAGTTTAAGTACCTTTCTGATTTATCTGAGCAACCTGATGCAGTTGAATTTAAATGACACTGAGATCAACGATCAATGCGGAATCTCAATTCAAGAACTGAGAAAAAATCTATTGAATCATAATCCGATTGACAACCCGGAAATCTTTTGCGGGAATACTTTTCCTGTCGCAGACCGAAAGAAAGCAGCGGCATATCTGCAAAAGCACAGAGAAACAGAAAAAGCGATCGAAATATATCGATCTTTAGTAACGGAAGGAGATGTTGACAGCTGCCTTGCTTTATCATCCATTTATTCCAAATCGACGGAAACTACCCCGCAAGCAATTGAATATTTGAAAAAAGGGGCGGAATTTGTCGAATCAGATCTTTGCATGGGTATTTGGTCAAAAAAAGAAAAACAAGAAAAAATTAAAACTCAGATCGAAAAAATGGAAAGAAAGTTGAGAAAGAATCATGGCCGGGAAAAATGAAATCATCTATTGGGCTGAAAATGAAGCCGAAGCGGTAGTTATCGTTGCGATTTTGGAAGAAAACGGAATCCCGGCAATAAAATTGCGGGAAAGTTACGGCGCTCTAAATAATCTTTCTTTCGGAATTTTTGGAGAAATTGCCATCGCTGTGGACGAAGATCGAGCGGAAGAGGCAACAGCAATCATTAATAGACAGCAAGAATCCGCAGCAAATTCAGACACGAATCAGGAGAATGATGAAAATGATGCATCATCCGATGAGATTGATAAGGACGATCGCGATGATCCATTTTAAACTGGATAAAGCCGAGAAGAGGTTTCTCGGTTTCTTTATGCAGGACCTTATAATCCGATTGTTCGGATATCTTCCAATGCCGAGTTGATGTCTTCGGTAAAAGCTTGCATTAATTTTTTGGTAATCGGACCCGGAGCTTTTTCATCGATTTTTTGATTATCAATGCTGCGTATCGGAAGGATAGATCTGCTGGTACTTGTGATAAATGCCTCATCTAAATACTTCAATTCATGGATAGAAACAGGTCGAAGATTTACCGGAATTGCAAGCTTTTTCGCTAAACGCAGAACATAATCCCGCGTTGTTCCGAATAATACACCTTCTTCGGCGGTAAATATTTCATCTCGAATAACGGCGTAAAAATTACTGCTCAGCCCTTCCAAAATTTCATTATTACTGTCTACCATAAGAATTTCTTCATATTCGAATCCTTTTTGTCTCCGAACCTCATTTGCCTGAGAAAGAAATTTGTTTAGCTTTGCTTTTGGATTCGATCGATGTAAAGTTGTCGTAATCACATCGATTCCGTTTTCATAACATTTTATATCCGGTGTAATCAAAGTCTCCAAGACGATATAGATATCTCCCAAGCAAACGGATAGGTCAACGGTTATGCGAATCCTTAATTCATTGTTCGGATATTTTTCGATGACTTCTCCAAGGAACTTGCAAATTTCTTTCCGATTCAGTAAAACCGGTTTCCCGGCAAGTCTTGCCGTCTCTTCCAGTCTGTCAAAGTGCTTTGTCAGGTTCAAAACAAAAAACCGGTTGTAAGTCCGAAATGTTGTATAAGCCCCATCCGGCGTATATCTTGAGGAATCATTTATAGATACAAATTTTCCCTCGGAAAGCGAAGTGATTAAGTAATGATCGTTTACAGCATGTAACTTCCAAAAATTATCCATTTTGTTTGTCCCTTATTTCCGTATATTTTTTACACGGAATTTATTTTTTCGAATAATCGATCAGATCTTCTTTTGTGTCAATATCTCGGACGACAAAAGGATCCTTGACCTCGACATATTTTGCACCGTATTGCTTGATAATATTGCGTCCTCCCAGATCATTCGCCGGCTGATCGATTAATCCTTGAAAAGTCCAATGGGGAAACATGGTCGGGTTTCCGTTTTTTCCCTGATAGGTGGGCACAATTATACTTTCGGGGTTCTTTTTTTGAACCTCTTCCAATTTCCGTAGAGTTCGGATTGAAACAAAGGGTTGATCAGCCAGCATTAAACAAGCGGCGTCGACCTCATTTTGAATGAGTTCAATTCCTTTTTTGAGAGAAGTCGATTGTCCGGATTGCCAATCCGGATTCTCAATGCAAAGAACAGGTAGTCCTTGCAGTTGAACCAAAATATCATCTTTTTGATATCCCAATACAACAATCACCGGTAAAAAGCCGGCTTGGAGGGCTTTTTCTGCCGAATAACGAACGACAGCCTTTCCGTTTAATCGAACCAATAACTTATGTTGCTCGGCTTGAAAACGACTGCCGTTCCCTGCCGCCAATACGATTGATCCGATTTTCATAAACTTTTTCCCTGTTTCATTATGCCCTTTTGCGCTTATTATTATATCCAATCCGTCGGCAGAAACATGGTCGATCCGGAAGGTATCATGAAATGGGTAGAAAAATCAATCTCTTCAAAGAAATTCGTCCGAATCCCGGAGAAAAGATCCTCATTTATACGGCGGGTATATGCTATATTTTATTTATTTCAATTGATTTCATAGAGTTTAATCCCTTTAATCTTTCGGCGAAATTAAAATATTTATCAATTTGGATTTGCTTCGGAATTACACTGTTTCGATTTTTCTCAATCAATCGCCCCGGTTGTTCTATGGAAAAGAAGATCGGCTGGATTAATATAACGGCATTTTTCTTTACACTCAGCGCCGATTACTTTCTTCTTTTTACCGAACAATACGGTTTGGGAATTACGCTTTTTTGCGGAGTTCATATAGCGCGCTTATATCTTTTTTCGACGCTTAAGAAGAGAACTGAAATTATTTTTTGGGAAGCATTCTTTGCTTCTCTCATCTTTTTTGTTTGTCGATCCTTCATAATCGCTATAGCTTCGTTCTATGGGTTTTTAATCCTGACAGTGACAATAATGTCTTTTCGGAAGCTGACATTTTTAGCGGATCGCTACCCCGTTTCAAAATATTTGCTTCGGTTTGGCATGATTTTGTTTTGCCTCTGTGACATCTGTGTTGCCGTATACAATTTTCCCGGTTCAAGTTATTTTATTTCGCGGTTAAGCGGCTTCTTAATATGGTTTTTCTATTTACCGGCTCAGTTGTTACTCTCTTTCCTGATACCGCCACCCTTATCAAAATAAATAATCCGCCATATTCCATTTTTGGCGGATTATTTATTTCTGACTTTTATTTGATTTTATTTGACGCCGTGATAAGCATTAAATTTTTTCCAAACTTCGGGATATTTCTTTAAGGATCTGGCACAAATTTCTTTTTCATCCATTGTGGTTAATTCGCGATTTTTCATCAAAATCTTTCCGTTGACGATTGTTGTCGTAATCATCCTTTCGTTGAATCCGAAAATGATGTGCCAAGGAATATTTCCCGCATTCAAATCGTCAAATGGTCGATATTCGACCAGGATTATATCCGCAGGTGCACCGGGAACAATCTTACCGAATTTTTCTCCATATCCGAAGGATTGTCCCGCAAGTCGGGAATTATTGTAAATCGCCATTTCCTGTACATCATAACCGTTCATCCTTCGCGGATCCCGATTCATTACTTTATGCAGAAAATATGCGGCTTTCCACTCACTCCACATATCAAAAGTAAAGCCGTCATTTCCCAGACAGACATTCATCCCATTGGCTAACATGGATTCAACTTGCGCCGCTCCTACCGCATTATTCATATTTGAGCGCGGTTGATGAGAGATCCATGTACCTGTTTCCTTCAACATCTCCATTTCAGCGGCATCAATATGCACCGCATGTGCAACAATCGTCTTGTTTCCCAAAATGTGATGATCATAAAGCCGTTTCCCGCAGCGTTGATTGAACCGATACAAACTGTCCCATTCGTCCTCCTGGGATTCGGCGAGATGAACATGAAATCCAAAACCTTCCGGAATCGCAGCGGCGCAATCCGAAAGAGTGTCTTCATCTACCGATAAACAGGCATGTATACCGAAAGTTCCCGAAAGACGTCCGTCAAGGGTATAACCGGATTTGACTCTCTTCAGAAATCGAACATTTTCTCTAATTCCCGCTTTGGTTCCGTCTTTTCCGTTTCGGTCTGTTACTTCATAACATAGAGAAGCCCGGATACCGCTCTTATCAACCACGTCAGCGATAACATCCAACGATCCGTCGATGAATTCCGGTGATGCATGGTGATCAAATAGCGTTGTACAACCGGATTTGATTGCGTCTATGATAAATACTTCCGCTGACAAACGCGTGCTTTCTTCATCCAAAGATCGATCCAGTTTATACCAAAGATTATCCAATATCTCCGGAAAATCTTTCGCCGGTTTCCCGGGAATCGCCAATCCTCTTGAATATGCTCCGTAAAAATGGGTATGAGCGCAAATACTACCGGGCATTAATAATTGATCATCGGCATTTATTTTTTCCTCATCAGGATATTTTTTCAGCAGTAAATCACTTGAACCGACCTCTTGAATCACTCCGTCTTTGATATAAACTCCGGAATTTTCAAGAATCCGATTGGGTTTTTCCCAAGTAACTACTTTAGCGTTATAGATTAACATTATTTTCTCCTTTTTTCTCTTGAATTTTGGACTTCAGGAAATTAAAAGACTTTTTATAACGAGAAGAGCTTTATTTCGTATAAAAAGTCTTTCAGTAAATCGGATAAAATCCATCAGCTCCTCACAGTCTCCCGGCGGCGCTTTTCGATGGGAATCACCAACGCCGATGTAAATAAAATACACCGACCTCCGTGTTTTCATTGTAGCATTTTCCAAGTTGTCTTACAATCTTTTATTGGTTATTTTTATCACTATTTCTCATTACATCTTTCACGTATAACGAGATATTTATAATTCTTTGGTCAAATAATAATGGCATAAAAAGATGTTATGAAGTCGATGGAAAATTTTTAAAGAACCGCTCGATGAACCAAAGCGGCACGATTCAACTTTATCTATGATGTATACGAAGATGTATACGAACTATCTTTCTCTGTGAACCAAATCAAATTCTTTCACTCGATACACTTAGAATTATCACACCCCTTCGCCCGACATTGCATAAAATCAAAAAGGTAGATTATAATAACGGACGTCGTTCGGGGCGTGGCTCAGTCCGGATAGAGTGCACGGTTCGGGTCCGTGAGGTCGGCGGTTCAAATCCGCCCGCCCCGACACAAAACACCTCTAAACAAGGTGTTTTTTTATTCAAATTTCCATTTTAATGAATTGTCTTACAATAGGCAAAAAACCTTTACGGATCAGATCTTTACGTTACAATTACTTGAAATTCGAATAATCATTCATCGGAGCGAAAAAAGAAATGAGCAAACCAACCATCATCAGCAGTCCCGAAATTTTACTTCCCAACAAAAATGTCGATCTGACAAAATGGGCAACCATCGCTTGCGACCAATTCACGTCCAATAAAGCCTATTGGGATGAAGTGGAATCAATCGTGGGGGATTCTCCCTCAACGTTGAAAATCACATTTCCCGAATATTATCTCGGAAAAATCGATGAGGCGAAAAAGATTCAAGAGATTCAGGATACGATGTACCGATATTTGAGAGATAACTTATTTGTTACTCACAATGGGATGATCTTGGTTGAAAGACAAATTCATAACGGATTACGTTATGGGTTACTTACAACCATCGATTTGGAAGAGTACGATTACAATCGCACTTCAACCAGTTGGATTCGAGCAACAGAAGGAACGGTTGCGGAGCGTATTCCGCCTCGCGTGCGAATTCGAGAAGGTGCTCCTCTGGAGGTGCCTCACATTCTCGTATTAATCGATGATGACCAAAAGCGGCTGATAGAACCACTGGTTGCCCAAAAGGAATCTCTTCCGGTTCTATACGATTTTGACCTGATGCTAAACAGCGGACATGTGAAAGGCTATTCATTGGCAAACCCCGAACTGGAACAAAATATTATGGATGTAATTGCCAAATGCCAATCGAATGAAGAAATTACCAGAAAATATGGTCCGGTGAGTGAAAAAAACAGGATTCTCTTCGCGATCGGTGACGGGAATCACTCCCTGGCGACCGCTAAAGCAATCTGGGAAAAACATAAATCGGAATGGGGAATGAATCATCCCGCACGCTATGCCTTGGTTGAAATTGAAAATCTGCATGATCCGGTACTGGAATTTGAACCGATTCACCGTGCTCTTTTCCATGAAACAAAATCATTAATAAGCCTTCTCGGAGATTATTTCCAAGACTCGATGGATGTCACTGAGATGAAATCCATGGAACAGTTATTTGCCGATATCGACCATACTCCGGATGGCGTTCAAGCTTTCGGAGTTCTCGAATCGGGAAAATATTATAAAGTAGTACTAAACCGCTGTTCTTCTGCGTTATGTGTCGGCTCAGTCCAACAATTCTTGGATCGATGTAAGTCAGATCACGGTTTTGAAGAAATCGATTATATCCATGGGAAAGAGGATTTAATACATATTTCTTCTTTGGAAGGCAATGCCGGTATCTATCTTCCGCCCGTCCAAAAAAACGGGTTTTTTCAGAGTATTATTAATGACGGTGCATTACCGCGTAAGACTTTTTCGATGGGTGAAGCACATGAAAAGCGGTTTTATATTGAATGCAGACGTATTTTATAGGCTGGAATTTGCTCAAAAAATAATTGTATGAAACTTTCGATATAAATTAAGCGTCTTAATTTGGTACAATACTTGAAATACAATGTAAAGAATTATGGAGGATTCCATGAAAAATCGAAAAAAACTGGCATTGGCCGGATTATTGATCGTTGTTTTGTCTATCTTGATGGTTTCCTGTGGTTCAAGGCCGACACCGGAGCCCACTGTTGATGTGAATGTATTAGCGACCAATGCAGCTCAAACCATTGAAGCGAGATTTACAGAAACAGCTTTAGCAAAACCGACCGATACTCCGCAGCCGACTTATACCCCGGTTTCTTATACTCCTACAACGAGTTCCGCACCGATCACGTTACCTACGGCCGGAACAGGTGGCAGCGTCTCTATCCCGACAATCGCACAACAGCCTACCGCAATCGTCAATTTGCCGACGGCTACTTTATCCGCGGTCGGAGATAAAGCCGTTTGGGCTGATCAAAGCATAAAAGACGGCACACACTTCGCACCGGGAGAAAGTGCGGATCTTACATGGTATATCACAAATGTCGGTACGACAACCTGGACTACCGATTATTCGGTTCGATTCTTTACGGGAACAAACTTTGCAAAAGCCGGGAATACCCGTTATTATCTTCCCAAACCGGTAGCGCCTCAGGAAACAGGCCAGGTTACCATCGATATTGTTGCTCCGACCACACCGGGGGAATACAAGATGGCATGGGTTCTGTCAAATGCTGAAGACCATAACTTCTATACAGTCGATATCACGATTATTGTTGATTGACGGAAAGATACGATATGAAAACAAAAATCTTATTGATCGTTACCGGGCTTATTTTCATAGTTGCCGGTTTCAGCGGCATTTCATCGCATCAAGCTCCTTTCTCTGATGCGAATGCCTTGCGAACTGAAGTCGCCGGAACGGTGATCGCAGAAATCTATTCTACCGTTCAGGCGGAATTTTCGACAATCGCGACTCAAATGGCTAAAACACCTGAAGCACAATCGGGCATTATCGGCGAGGGTTTTGTCAAACCGACAGAAGTTTTATATGCCCATATGGCGAAGCTTACGAAGCAGGATAAAAACTATCTTCAATATAAAATGTACGAAGATTGGGATGTAACTTTTACCTTCAAGAATGTCGGCTTGCAGGATTGGACGGATGAATTTTATTTACGTTACTACAAAGGTGAAGTACCTATCGAAGGAAAGATAATATACCTGCCTGCTCTGCCGAGAGGAGAATCAACAAGCGTCACGCTCCATTTTGACGGAAAAGATGAACCCGGAATTTACAATTCATATTGGGAATTAATCAACAATGACGGAGCCGTGATCTTAGATAATATTTTTGTGGCGATCTTAGTAAAATAAGGTTATTGAACCGCTTTTTTATGGATTCTTCCGAAATCAAGGAAATAATAAAAGCCGAAGCTGAGAAGCTCGGCTTTTGTTTTTCCGGTGTGACATCACCGGACATGCCCGATGATTTTTTCAGATATAGGCTCTGGTTAGAAAATCGTTCTTATGGACAAATGGAGTATCTCAATCGGAAAGATGCCGTTGAAAAAAGACAATACCCTCAGCTTTTGCTTAATTCGGTGCAATCAATTGTTGTTTTGGGCACACCGATTCAGCCTTCACCTTTAACCGGATCTTTCAGAATCGCGGCATTCGCACATTATAAAGATTACCATCGTCAAATTTATTCATTAATCGAAGAGCTGATTCGACGGATAAGCGAAATTGCGGGAGAAAAACCGGAATACAAAATATGCGTAGATTCATCCCCTGTTTTGGAACGCTCATTGGCTGTTCAAGCCGGTTTGGGTTGGATCGGAAAAAGTTCAATGTTTATTTCGCCGGAGGCGGGATCTTTGGTTCTGTTATCAGAATGCCTTTTATCCTGGAAACTGCCTTATGATAATCCATATCCGAATGACCGGTGCGGTAAATGCACACGATGCGTAGATGCCTGCCCCACAAAATGTATCGACCCTCAATTACGAACTATACAAGCGGATCGTTGTATATCCTATCTAACCGTTGAACACAGGGGGGATATTCCTGCGGAGCTTGCAAAAAAATGCGGTAATCAAATTTTCGGTTGCGATATATGCACCACTGTTTGCCCTTGGAATCAAAAAACAGATACCGGTTATTCTCCATTAGAACGATTTCATTTCTCAGATAATCTTTCGGATGATTTGAATCTTACCGAAGAGGAATTTAAAAAGAAATATAAAGATACTGCCATCTATCGTGTGAAAAATGAAGGATGGAAACGAAATATCAAAATAGCACTTCAAAATCTCTATGAGGATTAAAAGGAAGGAATTCCTGACAAAATAGCTCCGCCATGTTTGACGGAGCTATTTTCTCATTGTCTCTAAAATTTATGGTACAGGTGTATATGTCGGAACGGAAGTGGGTGTCGGTGTTACGATATTGACTGCAATGATAATTGTGGAGCCTGCGGTTAGCGGAGCATTTTCATCTTCGATCTTATTTAACTTAATAATCGATTCAATTGTGGAGTTAAATTTTGATGCGATGTCTCTCAGAGAATCATTCAGTTGAACTTTATATTCAATTTGTTGGCCTGCTGTATATTGATCAAGCGCAATCGGTGTTTCCGTAGGTAATTTCGTATTGGGACCGGGAATAATAACTTCCTGTCCGGGTGTTAAATTACAATTATCCATCGTAAACCCGTTAATTGCCAGAAAAACATCAATTCCGACTTTAAATTTATTTACGGCCACATCCCAACAATTATCACCCTCTTCGACTGTATACATTTGGGGTCCTTCAGGTGTCGGAGAAATTGTCGGCGACGGAGTAACTGTTTCGGTAGGTGTTATAGTCGGCGTGGAAGTCGGAACAGTCGGTAAAGGTGTAAAGGTTTCTGTGGAAGTGGGCGTCGCCGAAGCGAACAAACCTCCGAGTGAGAAATTCCCGTCTCCTTTAATCCATAACACTAATAATAAAATCCCCAAGCCTAAGATAATCGCAGCAATTGCCCATATTACATATGGTAGCACCCTTCGCTTTTTTTGATATGAATGAATCACATATTGAGGGCTATTTTTTCGTGCCATTGTGCATTTCCTTTCACCGTTATCGATCAACGGATTTCCTTCTCTTGAGTTATTTTTTATTTTACACGGTATTCACATTCTTTGCAAAATATATAGAAATTATCCCGGGTTCTCCTGTTCCAAAACTTTTTTCAAAAATTGTCCCGTATATGATTTTTTATTTTCTGCGACTTCCTCCGGTGTACCGGTCGTAACAACCTTTCCGCCTCTGTCGCCGCCTTCGGGTCCCAGATCAATGATATAATCCGCGACTTTAATGATATCCATATTATGCTCGATAATAATGACGGAATTTCCTTGTTCAACCAGCCGTTCCAAAACATCAATCAAACGATGGACATCGGCAGCATGAAGCCCCACAGAGGGTTCATCCAAAACATATAATGTTTTTCCGGTCATTCGCTTGGATAATTCTTTGGAAAGTTTGACCCTTTGTGCTTCACCGCCTGAAAGTGTATTTCCCGGTTGCCCGATTCGGATATACCCCAGACCGACATCCTGTAACAGGGATAATTTGCTTTGAATAATCGGGAAAGCCGAAAAAAATTCGATGCCGTCATCAACCGTCATATCCAAAATATCCGCGATGGATTTGTCTTTAAATTTCACCTGTAACGTTTCATTATTAAACCGTTTCCCGTGACAAACATCACATTCTACATAAACATCCGGTAAAAATTGCATCTCAATTTTCAGTTGCCCTTGGCCTTGACACGCCTCACAACGCCCCCCGTGCACATTGAAAGAGAATCGGCCGGCTTTATATCCCCTCATTTTGCTTTCCGGAAGCTCAGCGAACAGACTTCGTATTTCATCAAAAACGCCCGTATAAGTCCCCGGATTTGATCGGGGAGTCCTGCCGATCGGTGACTGATCGATATTGATGATTTTATCGAGATATTGAGTACCTTCAATTTTCTTATATTTTCCGGGAGTTGTCATCGCCCGATTCAGATCATGTGCCAAGGCTTTATATAATATATCATTCAACAATGTTGATTTTCCGCTTCCGGAAACTCCCGTAATACATACAAACATTCCTAAGGGAATTTCAACATCGATGTTTTTAAGATTATTCTCACTCGCCCCGATGATCTTCAGTTTTCTTTCATCCGGTTTCCGCCTTTGTTCCGGTATCGGAACAAATTTCCTTCCGGTCAGATAATCTGCGGTCAGTGAATCCCGACATTGCAAGACCTGATTTAATGGCCCCGATACAACAACTTGTCCTCCTTGATCTCCGGCTCCGGGTCCCATATCAACAATCCAATCTGCGGATCGAATGGTTTCCGAATCATGCTCCACCACGAGGACTGTATTCCCTAAATCCCGTAATTTCTTCAATGTCTGCAGTAATTTTGCATTATCTTTTGCATGTAAACCGATAGAAGGCTCATCCAATACATACAATACACCCATTAATTGAGATCCGATTTGAGTCGCCAACCGAATGCGTTGCGCCTCTCCGCCCGAAAGACTTGCCGCGGAACGTTGAAGTGTAATGTAATCCAGACCGACATTTACAAGGAAATCCAGTCGTGAAATAATCTCTTTTAATACCTTTTCCGCAATGATTTTCTGACGGTCCGTCAACAATCCGGGTTTTTCATATAAATCTTTGGCCCATTGCAAAGTCGTATTGATCGACATCTCGGTAACATCGATGATATTTTTACCGAGAATCGTCACTGCCAAAGATTCCGGTTTCAGTCGTTTTCCATGACAAACCTGACAGGGAGTTTCTTTCATAAATTCAGCGATTCGATCTCGAATATAGTCTGAATTGGTTTCATTGTATCGGCGTTCCAAATTGGGAATCACACCTTCGAATGGGGCTCGATAAGTCGATTTTCGATCATTTCGTCCGGTTAAAACCATATTCAAGCTGGCTCCATTGGAACCGTATAAAATGATTTTCATTTTATCTTTCGGAATCTTTGAAACGGGCATATCCAAATCAATATCGTATGCCGAAGCGACCTGTAGAAGCTGTTGCCAATAATAACCGTTATCAAATCTTGAATTATTCCATTCCAAAACAGCGATTGCGCCCTCATTAATCGATTTCGAATTATCGGGAATAATCAGATTCGGATCAATCTCCAGCCGCATTCCCAGCCCTTGACAAGCCGGACATGCACCATGGGGCGTATTAAATGAGAAAGATCTCGGTTCTATTTCCGGAATACTAATCCCATGTTCCGGGCAAGATAGAAACTCCGAAAAATACATGTCTTGTGCCGGCTCCAATGAAAGGTTGGTGACGGTTAAATAACCTTCGCCGACCTTTAATGCTGTCTCTACCGAATCGGCCAACCTTGACCGGTTCATTTTTTCCTCTTCCGGATCTTCAAAATGTCGGATAATCACCCGATCAACTACCGCTTCGATCGTGTGAATCTTATATCGATCCAGTTGAACTTCCTCATCCAATGAATAAACCGTCCCGTCGATCCGCACCCGAACAAAACCACTTTTTCTGATCTCTTCCAAAACAGCTTGATAAGTTCCCTTTCTTGCACGAACAATCGGAGCAAGAATCATCAAACGGCTCCCTTCCGGCAGCTTTTGAATAGCTTCAACAATTTCATCGGAGGATTGTTTGCTTACTTCTCTTCCACAGATCGGACAGTGCGGAATACCGATCCTTGCATAAAGCAAACGAAGGTAATCATAAACTTCCGTAATCGTTCCCACGGTTGAACGCGGATTTTTCGAAGTTCCTTTTTGATCGATCGAAACTGCCGGTGATAAGCCTTCAATCGCATCAACATCCGGTTTATCCATCTGGCCTAAAAATTGTCTGGCATAAGCGGATAAAGATTCCACATATCGCCTTTGCCCTTCGGCAAAAATAGTATCAAAAGCCAACGAAGATTTTCCCGATCCGGAAAGACCGGTAATCACAACCAATTTGTCTCTGGGTATATCAACTGAAATATTTTTTAAATTATTTTCCCGTGCGCCAAGCACACGGATCACATTTTTATTTGACACAAACAAACTCCCATGAATCAGCCCAACGATTGCAGGGCTGCTCTGATTTTATCTTCTACGGTATCCGGAGTATCCTTAGGGACAGATTGGACAGCGGTTTGCGCTTGTACCAAACTGTAACCTAATGCTGTCAGCGCTTCAATCGCCTCTAAATCTGCGGAATGAAGATTGCTCAAGGTTGCATTTTCGAAAGAATCGGATATTTTCCCTTGTAAATATAAAACAACTTTTTGTGCGGTTTTTTTCCCCACTCCCGGAACTCTCGAAAGAAAATCCGGTTGATCCTGAATCACTGCACGTCTGACGGTATCAACTCCCACTGTCGAGAGAATTCCCAAAGCTAATCGTGGCCCGATTCCGCTGACACCCATCAATAAAGAGAAATATTCAACTTCTTCTTTTGTTTCAAATCCGTATAATGCCAATAAATCTTCACGAACGATTAATTGTGTATGAAGAAGAATTTCTTTCCCTTTTTCGGCGATACCGAGCAAGCTCTGCGGAACATAAACTTTCAATCCGATCCCATTCACCATGACAGTAATTGAATCGGATTCTTTTTCAATTACGGTGCCTTCCAAATACGAAATCATGCATTTCCCTTCTCTGAGGTTAACACATACCCTCGATGGCAATTATATATTTGATATAGCATGATACCCGTCGCGACAGCTAAATTCAATGAATCGCTGGATCTTAACATCGGAATACGAGCCATAAAATCACAAGAATCGATTTGTTCTCGAGTCAGACCTTGTCTTTCGCTTCCCATTAATAAAATTATCGGATTCGGATAAGAAATTTCCAAATAATCCGTTTCGGTATGATCCGAGGTTCCAACCATTTTTATTTTTTTTTCATTTTTCCAAGCGAAAAAGGTTTCGAAATCCGTTCGAATGATCTTCTGAGAAAACAAAGCTCCCATCGACCCCCGGACCGATCCCGATTCGTACGGATTGACCGAATCACCCAGCAGAACAATCCCATTCGCGTCAACCGCATCCGATGTCCGAATAATTGTTCCGAGATTCCCGGGATCGGCTATTTCGGTTAATGCCACGATGATTCCTTTTTTTGTATTCAAATCATCCAAATGATATTCTTTCTTTATGCCGATTGCTGCGATTCCTTGTGGATTCTCTTTAATTGAAAACGATTTAAAAACACTCTCGCTGACTTCTAAGATTTCCAACCCTTTTTGTTTTCCTTGTTCAATTAATTGATTCCCGTATTCACTTTTTAATAATTCCGGACAAAAAATGACCGTTTCCAACAAGTTTTCCGTTTTATATGCTTCTCCGATAATTCGAAGCCCTTCCATATAAAACAGGTTGGATTTTTTTTGTTGCTTTTTATCCTGAATTTGGCGGATTTGTTTTATTTTTGAATTGGAAGTACTTGTTATCATCATCAGAAAGATTCGAGTATATTCGGAAATCGATTCGTATTCGCACAACAAATTGCGATTGCCAGAGCATCAGCCGCATCATCCGGTTTCGGCATTTCATTAAGTTTCAGAATTGCTTTAACCATCATTTGGACTTGACGTTTCTCTGCGCCACCGTAACCGACAACCGCTTGCTTCACTTCCATCGGAGTAAATTCATCAACATCTATGCCGGCTCGTGCCAAACTTAGAAGGATAACGCCTCTGGCTTGTCCGACACTGATTGCGGTAGTAACATTGCTGTGAAAAAACAACTTCTCTACGGCACCCCTTTGAGGTCCATAGAGAAGTATTTTTTCATTGATTTCTGAATAAAGTTGCAGGAGTCTGTTTTCCATCTTATCTTTCGCCGGTGTGCAAATAACCCCGTAATCGATTACGGATAATTCACCTCTGTCAGATAAGTCAATAAAGCCATATCCTGTCAATGCCGTGCCAGGATCGACACCTATGATAACCATGCAACTATTATTCTTCGTTTTCTAATGCTGCAATTGCCTCATCACTGATATTCATATTATGATAGACTTGTTGAACATCATCCAATTCTTCCAATGCATCAATGACACGAAGTACCTGTAATGTATCATCCAGAGGAAGATCGATCGGTTGATTCGGTATCATGCGAATTTGCGCTTCTTGAATATGCAAGCCCGCCGCAAATAAAGCATCGCTCATCATTTTATAGGCATCAGCTTCCGCATAAATTTCGATACCGTCTTCACTTTGTTCGACATCATCCGCACCGTTTTCAAGCGCGATTTCAAAAATCTTATCGAAATCGAGATTATCTCCGGTCAGAAGAAAATATGCTTTTCGCGAAAATTGCCAGGCAACGGATCCCGCCTCACCTAAATTACCACCTGCTCGAGACAAAGCATGTCGAACATCGGCAACGGTTCGGTTCCTATTCTCTGTCACACATTCAACCATAAAAGCAACGCCTTTCGGTCCGTAACCTTCGTACATTACATCTTCAAAAACTGCGCCGTCTTTTGATTCTCCCGTACCGCGTTTTATCGCTCGCTCGATACTGTCTTTCGGCATATTACTTTCCCGCGCCTTATCGACAGCGAGCCGCAGTTTGAAGTTCATATTCGGATCTCCACCCTCGCGCGCTGCCATGGTTATTTCTTTCGCAAGCTTCGTAAAAACCTGGCCGCGCTTCGCATCTCCCGCACCTTTCTTTCGTTTTATCGTTGCCCAATGAGAATGGCCTGACATATTTTCATTCCCCTTTTCTGAATGGAATCATTCTTTATGACAGAATGTTTTTTAATTTCGATCGTTCATTTTGCTTTTTATCTAATATACAAATGACTAAATAATTATACACTTATTATGAGTTGCGTCGATATCCTTGCTTCACCAAACATGAACTTTTATCCATTAAATCCGGCCTGATACCGATTATTTCGTTTGCTTTACCACCGGATTGACTAATCTGCCGATTCCTTCGATTTGAGTTTCGAGTATATCCCCTTCCTTCAGAGGAGAAGTCCCGGCCGGCGTCCCGGTTAAAATAACATCGCCCGGATTTAAAGTCATAATGGATGAAATATAAGCGATAATTGCAGGAATCGAAAAAACCATATCACGGGTTGAAGCCATTTGTCTCAGTTCGGAATTAACACGACAGGTTAACATAGCATCCGCCGGTTCAAAATCCGTTTCAATCCATGGTCCTAACGGACAAAAAGTATCGTATCCTTTACTGCGAGTCCAAGTATCATCTTTCTTTTGTAAATCTCGAGCTGTCACATCGTTTGCAACGGTGTATCCCAAGATATAGGAAAAAGCTTCTTCCGGCAACACCATTTTCGCTTTTTTCCCGATCACTAAAGCCAACTCGCATTCATGTTCCACTCGCTCGGAAGTCGGCGGAAGGACAATCCCGTCACCGGTACCGATTACCGCACTGGGAGGTTTTAGAAAAATAGTCGGATACTCCGGGACGGGCCGATCAAATTCCTTTACATGATCTTGATAATTCCAACCCACCGCAACAATTTTTCCGGGAATCAAAGGTGCAAGTAGTTTTACACGATCAATCGGAAGTGTTGCTTCAAGACGACGATAATCGGAAAACATATCGCCTTCAATACCGCCTACCATATCTTCATAGATCCAACCGATTTTTACTTCAGGCTTGTTATCCTGAATATAACGGATAAATTTCATTCTGCACCCCTTTCTAAAACCAATTCTTTTTCTGGAAAATATAAATCGCAAAAAAAGTAAATAAAACAATGATCCCAAATATAATAATCATGGTAGATTCATGCGTTTCGATGACATCCGGAAAATTGATATTCATGCCGAAAAATCCGCTGATAACATTCGGAATGCTTAATATAATCGTTACGGATGCCAACAATTTCATGACCACGTTGAGATTGTTGGAAATCACCGAAGCAAACGCATCCATCAAGTTGGACAAGATGGAAGAAGAGATATTGGTCATATCCATCGCTTGGGTATTTTCAATAATAACATCTTCAATTAAATCTTCATCTTCTTCATATTTTTTGAATGAAGAAAGTTTTGAAATGCGGTAGAGAGCCAATTCATTTTGTTTCAAAGCTTGCGCAAAATAAACATAGCTCTTTTGATATTTTAACATTTCAAGAAGTTCTGTATTCTGCATAGAAGCATACAATTTGTCTTCTAATGCATCGACCGTTTTATTAATCGCCCTTAAATCATCGAGGAAATTTGTAGTTCCCCTCATTAAAATACGTAGCGCAAATCGATTCCTTTTGGTGGTCGAAAGTTTTGGCGCTTTCCCGCTGGCAAACATTTCAATTGTTTCGGTCGATTTTTCACAGACCGTAACGATATATTTATCCGTTAATATAATGCCCAAAGGAACCGTAATATAAGGGATATCGACATTCTCTCCCATAAAATAGGGAATACGAACAACAATAAGAGTTGTTCCGTTATCTTCTTCCTCGATTCTGGAGCGCTCATCAATATCCAAAGAATAGGTGATGAAGTCCATCGGAATACCGAGATTACATAGTAATTGTTTTTCATCGGGAGTCGGATTGATCGCATCGATCCAGCAGTTGGTAACAGGTTCATCCAGTTTTTCCAATATCAATTCATTATTTTTATAATATCTGAGCATATCTCACCTCTGCCGATCGTTATTTGTCATATGACCGCTTAATTTTACTAATGAGATGCATTTTCGAACAGACCCGATTTATTTTTGTAGTGATTTTTGCGGTTCCATTTCTGATAAACTTCATATGGAAATTCCGAAGGAAAGAGCTATAGACCATGCTATAATTTAATTGCAAACGGGGATGCCTTGGTTTCGACGGGGGAGGCTGGTCCCGAATTGCGAGCCGAGAGGTACCGATCTCGTAAAATCAGTGCAAAAAATTAAGTGCCAATAATCGCACTTCCTACGCTGCAATGCCTCTCGCTGCATAAGCGATAAGCTAGTAGCTTTGACCTTTTCAGGTCAACGTTTGCCTGCATCGTATTCCCGACCGATCGCAGAGCAGGCGTAACAAAGCCGGGATGCTGACCATGAATTTGCGGCATGGTTCAAAAGAGTGCTTTCGGGCCCGAGTAAATAGTCTTGATCGGTTTTGTTCATTTTTCCGATAGAGACGAAATAAATAAATGAACTACGCTCGTAGTATATTCGAGGATCGATTCTTTCGGACGCGGGTTCGACTCCCGCCATCTCCACTAAAAGATTGCTTATGTTATGGCAATCTTTTTTTTGAATTCAATATTAATACTATTGTGATTCATTATTAATTTTATAATTGATTTTGCATATCATCGTAATAAAATTCTAACTTGATAATTTGCTTATTTTACTCGTAAAATAAGCATTTTTTTCGCAATTTTAATCTTGAAAGATTAATTATATTAATATAGATTTTTCTGTTTTATAAAATTCAGATTGGCTAAACATTGACATTCCTATATAAATGTTTATAATATTTTTAACACGTTTTATATCGTTTTTTGATGAATTTGTTATAGTGATAAAAAGAAAAATAATAATTGATTAGATTCTTTTAGAGCTTTTTGTGGAGAATGGTCGTTGTTACATCAGCTTGCGAAAGGAGGGAACAAAAACAAAGATCAAGGTAGCTTCTTGTTGTCTTGTATTTGCGTAAAATCTGATTAGCCATATATTTTAAAATTTTTGATAAGGAGATTTAATTATGTCGAAAAAGATAAATTTAATTCTTACTTTACTCGTTATAGTAGGAATGCTTGCTGCCTTTATTCCTGCTTCCGCGCAGGACTCAGATGTAATTAAGATTGGAATTGTCGATAGTATGACGGGTGGTCATGCCGCCTACGGACTTGCTTCATTGGATGGTTATAAACTGGCCCATAAATATCGCGATACAGCGCTTGGAAAGAAGATTGAATTCATCATCGTGGATACAAAAAGCGATAAAGCAGAAACTGCTTTGGCGACTTCCAGAGCGATTGCAGATGGTGCTGTGGCTTTGTTGGGAACAGCCTCGAGTGGTTTTACCATTGCGATGAATGAAGTTGCTGCCGAAAAAGGAATACCGACGGTTACAAACTTTTCAACGAGCCCGTTGGTGACTCAGGGAAATGATATTGCTTTCCGTTCTTGCTTCATCGATCCTTACCAAGGGTGGGCTTTAGCCAAATTTGCCATTGAAAACCTCGGAGCGAAGACTTCTGTATTACTGGTCGATATTTCGACTGACTATCCGGTGGGGGTGGCAAACTATTTCCGCGAAACGTGGAATGAAATGACCGGCGATTCCAAAACCCTCTTAGGATATTATTCGATTATGTTGGGTGACCGTGATTTCACCGCACAGTTGACCGCTATCAAACAATTAAATCCGGATGTAGTCGTAGTTCCAGACGATTATGCCGAAGTCGGTTTGATTCTCAAACAGGCACGGGAATTGGGGATGACAATGCCATTTTTAGGCGGAGATGCGGTTGACCTTCCCGAAATCGAGGGAATTGCAGGCGACGCTATTAAAAATGATTTTTATTTTTCAACTCATTGGCATCCGGATGCATTTCAAAACGAAGCATCAAAGGCTTTTGGCGATTATTACCGGAAAGAATATAATCGAGAACCAGACGCCGCGGCTGCGACAGCCTGGGATGCATACAATATGTTGATTGATGCGATCGAACGTGCCGGATCGACCGACCCGACTGCCATTAAAGAAGCGTTGTACAAGACGGATATGGAAGGGGTGACCGGCCATATCAAGATTGATGAAAATGGCGACGCGATCAAACCGGTAACGATTCTCGGATATAAAGATGGTGTCAAGAAGATAATTGCAATCATTCAACCGGAAGAGAAAAAATAAAATAAATTCTCATTTGAAAACTATTTGGGGCGATTTTATATGCCCCAAATAGTTTTTTGAACGTTTTCTTTTTATATTTTTTAATAAATAGTTTTGTTGTCATTCTTGAATATTTGCAGAAGGTAACTCATTTTTCGTTTATCCGTTTTTTTGAGTTATTTATCCTGAACCCGGAAGAAGGTATTTTTAACATGACATTTGATAATTTTATCCAGTTCGTAGTCATGGGGCTATCACTGGGAGCGATGTATTCTTTAATTTCAATCGGATATACCATAATTTATGGTATTTTAAAATTAATCAATCTCGCACACGGTGATTTTTTTATGTTGGCAGGTTTTCTGGGAATGTGGGGAGCGCTATATTACGGTGTTCCATTGTGGCTCTCTCTTGTTTTCGGTCTGGCACTGACGGTCGGTGTAATTCTTTTTGTCAATTGGTTTATTTATCGCCCTTTACGACAGTATAAGATGGCTGCCTTTACAAGTACTTTTGCGATTTCGATGATTGTGCAAGCATCGGTTATCATGTTTCTTTCCGCACGTGCTCAAGCGTTTCCGCATCCTGATTTCTTAAACACACCAATCAAAATCGGCAATATTATCATTCCGATGGTAACACCGTTTATTATTGTGATTGCTCTCATTTTATTCGGAATCCTTACTTTAATTGTTAATAAAACCAAAATTGGGCGGGCTATGAGAGCTGTCAGTCTGGATATGGAAATGGTTACGCTGATGGGCGTTAATGTCGAAAATGTGATTGCCTTTTCATTTGCCTTGAGCGTTGTTTATGCCGGAATGGGTGCTTATCTTTGGGGAATGCGCTATCCGGCCTTCGATCCGAATATCGGTGTCGTCACCGGTCTCAAGGGGTTTATCGGAGCCGTCATTGGAGGAATCGGAAGTATCCCCGGTGCGATGCTCGGTGGATTTTTACTGGGATTTGCAGAAATTATGCTGATCGGATTTTTCCCTCAGTATACCAATTTTCGGGATATATTTTCCTATGCGATCATGATTATTTTCTTGCTTTTCCGCCCCGGTGGAATTTTCAATGTTAAGATCCGCGAAGAGAAGGTATAAAATGATCAAACAGAAGCCGAAAAACACTATTTTATCCATCATTGCAATTGCTATCCTTCTTGTAATATTAGAACTGATAGGGCGTAGCAAAATTGATCACTATTATATACGCATTCTTCAATACTGGAGCATTTATATCATCTACGGTGCTTCGTTCCAACTTCTCTATGGTTATACCGGCCTTTTATCTTTGGGACATGCAGGGTTAATCGCCATCGGTGCTTATGCGGTCGGCATTTTTACAATCAGCCCGGCGACAAAGACAATGTCGTATATACTTCAACCACCGGCTCCTTTTATCAGCAACGTACAAATTCCTTTCATACCGGCTTTAATCATCGGCGGTGTTTTCGCGGCACTTTTCGGATTGGTCGTAGCTGCCCCGGCTCTTCGTTTGGGAGGAGATTACCTTGCAATCGTAACAATGGGTTTTGCGGAAGTTATTCGCCTTTTGATTGTCAACATGCCGTCCATTTTCAACGGAGCGATGGGATTGCGCGCTATTCCGCAATCCGCTACATTATTAATGACTTGGTCGGTTGCAATTGTCTGTCTGTTTGTCATGAAACGTTTTGAAAACAGCACTTATGGTCGGGCTTTATTGGCAATTAATGAAGATGAAATCGGAGCCGAAGCATTAGGAATTAATGTATTCAGCAATAAGGTCAAAGCATTTGTCTTATCATCATTTTTCGCAGGCATCGGCGGCGGCTTGATGGCAAGTGTATTGGGTACGATTGATCCCAATACCTTTAAATCCACTTTAACCTATACAGCTGTCACAATATGTGTGCTGGGGGGAATTCGCAGTGCTACCGGTGTCATTATCGCCAGCGGAATTTATTCGATTATGTCCGAATTTCTTCGCGTTTTTGAATCTCCGATAAAAATCGGAAACTTCAATTTCAGCGGAATGCCGGGCATGCGTGTTTTGGTTTTTGGAATCATGCTTCTATTCTTAATGCTTTTCAGAAGAGAGGGCTTATTAGGTTCCAAAGAATTTTCTTGGGATTGGTTTTTCTCACTCTTTAAAAAGAAACCTCCCAAAGAGCAAGAGAAAACTGTCCACACCGACAAAATGGGAGGATCGTTATGACTCCCATTCTTGAAGCAAAGAATTTGACCATGCGATTCGGCGGACTAACCTCTGTATCCGATTTCAATTTGACGATGGAGAAAGGAGAACTGGTCGGATTGATTGGTCCTAACGGCGCGGGAAAAAGTACCGTATTTAATATGATCTGCGGATTTTATAAGCCGACGATCGGAGAAATCATTTTTGACGGGAAGAACATAACCGGCATGAAACCATACCGAATCGCAAATATGGGGCTAATTCGTGTTTTTCAAAACGGCAGGCTGTTCAAAAATATGAACGTTATTGAAAACATGATGGTCAGTAAGCATATGCGTTTTAACTCAAATTCCCTGAAAGCCATTCTTCGCACTCCATCCCACAACCGCGAAGAGCAGAGGGTATTTGATGAATCTGTTGCCCTGTTGGAAAGAATCGGTCTGAAGGAAATGATGTATGAACCGACCGGAAAACTTCCGTTCGGTATTCAACGAAAATTGGAAGTCGCTCGTGCATTATGTGCAAATCCGAGTTTACTATTACTGGATGAACCGGTAGCCGGATTAAATGTCGAAGAAACAAACGATATGATGAATTTCGTTGATCAACTGAGAAACGAATTCGGTATAACCATTCTTTTGATCGAACATACAATGAGAGTTGTTATGTCCCTTTGCCCTAAAATAATTGTTATTGATCATGGCGAGACGATTGCGGTTGGTATCCCTGATGAAATTCGTAATAATAAAAGTGTAATCGAAGCATACCTGGGGGTGGATGAACAATGATACAAATTGAAGAATTAAATGTACGGTACGGTGGCATTCATGCTTTAAAGGGAATTTCTTTTGAGGTTCCGGATAATTCAATTGTCACCCTTCTTGGCGCAAATGGCGCCGGAAAAACATCCACACTCAGATCTATTTGCGGTTTGGTAAAGCCACAATCCGGCCATATTTATTACGGAGAAGATAAGAAGGATTTAACAAAAATGGAAGCAGCTGCTATTGTCCGCGCCGGAATCTCGATGATACCGGAAGGAAGGCGCGTTTTTACCGGGTTGACAGTAGAAGAAAACCTCCAAATGGGAGCTTGGAACCGAAATGACAAAGACGGAATACAAGAGGATATCGATGTTATCTTTCATTTGTTCCCGGTTTTAAAGGATCGCTTTCATCAAAAAGCACTCACGCTCTCCGGCGGAGAACAGCAAATGCTATCCGTCAGTCGCGCATTAATGTCTCGTCCCAAGCTCCTTCTGATGGACGAACCTTCTTTGGGATTGGCTCCTTTGCTCGTTTCACAGTTATTTAAAACCATTTTGGAAATTCATAAGAGCCAAAATATGACTATTCTTTTGGTTGAACAAAATATGCGAGCGGCTTTAAAAATAGCGGATTATGGGTATGTATTGGAAACGGGAGAAATAGTCTTTCAAGGAACGCCGGAGGAACTTTCTGATAATGAGAAAGTTCAGGAAGCATATATCGGATAAATAACGCATTTAATTATCCGATCGCAGTAGGAGTGCCATATGTTTGATGTCAATAAAGCAGCCCGGAGTACCATCCGGGCTGTTCATGAATATGTTCCGAATAAACCTCCCGATTCTATCATGAAAGAAATGGGAATCGAGCATTTTGTCGACTTGGCTACCAATGAAAACCCTTACGGGATTTCACCGTTGGCATATAAAGCGATTCTTCGAGAATCAAAATCATCTTTAAATCATTATCCCGAAAGTACCTGTTTTGAACTTCGGAAAAAGCTTTCGGAAATCCACTGCTTATCCCCGGATTGTTTTATCGTGGACAACGGTCTGGATTCGATCATAAGATTGATCGGATTGACTTTCCTGGATGCAGGCGATGAAATTATTATCGGGAGTTCAACTTTTTCCGCGTATGAGACAACCGCCAAAATAATGGGTGCCAAAGTCAATAAAATTCCGCTGACGGAAGATTATCGTTTGAATATTGATCTGATGATTTCAGCTTGCAACCGGAACACAAAAGCAATTTTTATCTGTAATCCTAATAATCCGACCGGCACAATTATTACAAAATCGGAATTTATAAAATTGATGGAAAAGATTTCGCCAAGTATTCTTGTTATTTCTGACGAAGCGTTTTATGAATTCTCTGACAGTCCTGATTTTCCGCAGACGATTCCTTTTCTTTCCGAATATCCAAATCTGATCATTCTGCGAAGTTTCTCAAAAACAATGGGGTTAGCCGGGTTACGGATCGGCTACGCAATCTCTTCAGAAGAGATCATTCGGATGATGATGCGGGTTAGAGAGCCTTTCCCCGTTAATCGATTGGCACAGGTTGCTGCAATGGCGACGTTAGATGACAAAGATTTCATTCAACAAACTTTGGAGATCAATCGAGACAGCCGGGTGAAAATGGCCAAAGCAATGCAACTATTAAGGTTGAAGTGCATCCCCGGTCAAACAAATTTTATTTTTGTCGACTTGGGCCAACCGGTAGAACCTATATGGAACGCGCTATTCTCAAAGGGAATAATTGTCAGAAGATTAGACGGAATGAACTTACCGACAGGTATTCGAATTTGCTTGGGAAAGCAAAAAGATTTACAGTTCGCGTTGAATGGATTAGCCGAAATTTTAGGGGCGCCGGCACCGCTTATATTTGATCTTTGAACCATAAAGTTTCTTAAACTTAAAAGAAGAAATCCATGCTTAATTCCACATGGATCTCTTTTTACGATATCGGCTTCTTTTAGATTTGTATTATGATTTGAAACACGCTACACACTTTATTCCCATTTTAAATATTCAGGCACTACAGGTCCGTCCCCATTCGGTTCGCTCTTAATGAGTTCAAGAATAGCATTCTTCGTGCCTTCCACCAACTTATCCTGATCGGGAGGAGCCGTCCGTACCATCTGAGCCGTGGGGCTTGTCTTGAACCATACATCTTTCAGACCTTGCCAATCTCCGACATACTCCCATTTTTCTTCCGGCAGTTTATTTCCCCAAGTATGAGTTTCAGAATCATCGCCTTCGGTTGCGGGTTCCCCTGGAGCATAGACTTCCATCGTATATGCGTGAATGCCCAATCTGCCGTATGCCCAATCAATCATCTCTGAATCCGTCTGATAATCATGAGCGGATTGCTTCTCATAAGCGGGTCGTCCGGTCACATCTTCGTAAGCGGCAATCATTTTTTGAGCGACGCCTTTGAAAAAGTCATTATCTTTTGTCGGTTCCTGAGTATAGCACCAAGGATAAAGGACACTTTGTTCGCCGGTATGTAAAGAAAGAACGGCATAAACCGGATGATAAATCATAAAATTCTGTACAGCTTGGACTTCCGGTTCACTGGCGGCATCGGGCCCCGCCCTCTTATATATATCTTCCCCGAGAATCGGATCCGTATCTACATCTAAGTAATTCCACATATAGTCAAAAGTTCGATTCAGATCGATACCGCTATTCTTAGGATCATCTCCGGGTATGCCATTCTTATCCCAATCGGGACTTTCCATACCCACATAAACTCGATCTTCAACTTTTGAATCCTGAGCGCCGGTATAAATTTCTGAAATAAAGCCGTCGCCGTTGGTATCTGTATAAGGATCGCTGAACACTTTTCCGTCACCGTTTGCATCCCTCGGGCGCAAATTTTGCCGGGTATTATAGATTGCCGAAGCGGCGTATCCATCCGGATTCATTACCGGCGTTACATAAATGATATATTTATCCAAAATATCTTTCACAGCAGCATCTTCTGAATTCGTCACAAGCCACCATGCAAAGTACATTGCCGAAATCGCACCTTCATTTTCACCGCCATGAATATTCCCGACGATATAAATTCCGGTCTTTGGTTCTGTACCGGTGCCCGTAATTTCAGCCGTCCATAATTGTCGCTCGCGCCAACTGTGACCGATCGTATATACTTTTACAATATCCGGATAATTTTCAGCCAATGCGTGCAGCGTCTGCCCATAAAAATCAACATCATGGTAAACGGACCAATCAATATCATCTAAACCGGCCGCTGCGAATCCCGGAGTATAAAGCGTCATAAGCAATAACAATACGATAATAACAAAAAGGTTTTTCTTGTTAAACATAAAATTCTCCTGATCTAATAAACGAACAAAAAGTTCCTCTGAAGCCGATATATTCATTATAGATTGTGCGAAAATTAGCAATTAGTAATTTTCGTAATGAAAAAATAGCATAAATGTCATTCTTAATTATTATCTATAATTATTATTCTATTATTTAATAAAATAAGAGGCTGATCATCAATTTGTCAGCCTCTTATTTTATGAATTCTTCGATTTAATCGATTTTTATTCCTTTACAGGCACACATTATTTTTTCGTAGGTAATCGGCATTTTATTTAGATTAAGATCTGTTCCGATTGCATCGCGAATAGCATTAATGACCGCCGGAGCAATAGAATTATCAGACGGTTCACCCACTCCTTTCGCTCCATAAGGACCAAATCCGCCACCACTTTCGAGAATAATCGTTTCGATATCCGGGATATCAACCGATGTCGGAATAATGTAGGTAGAAAAGTTATTCGCCTTGGTAATTCCGTTCCGCCATTGCAAATCCTCGTGCGTCGCCCATAAAGAATGATAAACAGCACCGCCTTCCACCTGACCTTCACAAGAGTTCTTATTTACCATCTTTCCGGCATCAATTCCCGCAATAATTCTTAGTATTTCGAATACACCGGTTTCTTCATCGACGGCAACTTCTACACCATGGCAGGTGTAAGTCAAATCCGGCAAAACTTCGCCCTTTATGTCTTTCAAATTCGGAACATCCGTAAAAGGAGCATTGAACTGTTCGATCGTTTCCAACATTCCACCGTTGTTACTTAAACTATTGACAACCGTTACAAAGGGAACATTAACAGTCGGATTATTGACAAGATATACTTTGCGATCGCCCAAAGCAAGGCTTTCAACCGGATATTTTAAAATCTTGGATGCTTCGTTCAGAATCCGGTCACGCATAACATCAGCGGCTTTCATCGCAGCATTTCCCGACATATAGAGCTGTCGGGTGGCGGTTGTCGTCCCGCAAAGCGGTGTTAAATGAGTATCCATGATAAAGGGATGGACATCTTCAATATTTAAACCCAATTCTTCTGCGACAATTTCTGCCAACACACTTGCCTGTCCGCCGCCGATATCCGGCACGCCCGCGCGAAGCGTCACGGTACCGTCCAACTCAATACGAATAGACACCCGAGACGAATCGTGCATAAAGGTCAACCGACCATAGGTCATATGTCCGATTGCAATCGCTCGACCGACTTTACGTCCATCCGGTAAGCGATCCGGTTTCGGTGTCGCATTTAATGATTTATCAACTTTATCAATCAATTCTTCCAGCGCGATATGCCCTTGCGGTATAAATCCCGTCGGCATCGCATCTCCGTTATGCATAATATTGCGTTTGCGTATCTCGACCCGTGATATTCCCAATTTATCTGCCAACTGATCCATTTGTCGTTCATACGCAAAATTCACTTGCGGACTGCCGAATCCGCGGTTTGCACTGGATAA